>Ga0114973_10000824_pt1 | contig 23252 bp, 23 predicted proteins | sample M_140807_MF_Meta_FD_87025 | JGI IMG/M metagenome (GOLD analysis project Ga0114973, IMG submission 87025) | Freshwater microbial communities from Lake Montjoie, Canada to study carbon cycling - M_140807_MF_MetaG | ecosystem: Environmental > Aquatic > Freshwater > Lake | place: Lake Montjoie...
CAAGAAAAACCTTGGCACAAAAAAACAGTCACACCCCGACACGGGGGTACCGAAGCATGACAACAACAAACAACAAACAAAAACCACCAAACACACTATTGAGTTCTCAAACAACAACACCCGCTTGAAACCCGCGAGTAGGGCAACCCTACCAGCGTACTTCAGGACAGATTCGAGGTCAACTCCCGCTGCCGGCCCTTGCGGGTGCGGCGCGATTTTTGGATCGAAGCCTCAGTGTACGCGCTCAATCTCCGCGCCCAAACCGCGGAGGTTCTCGACGAACAACGGATATCCCCGATCGATGTGGAAGACGTCGTGGACCTCGGTCTCCCCATCGGCTACGAGGCCCGCCAGCACCAGTCCGGCGCCGGCGCGGATATCCGAGCACCACACCGGTGCGCTGGAGAGTTGCGCAATCCCCCGCACCACCGCGTGATGGCCGTCGGTCCTGGCGTCGGCCCCGAGCCTGATCATCTCCTCGACGAAGCGGAACCGGGCCTCGAAGACATTCTCGGTGATCATCGAGGTGCCGTCGGCGATCGAGGCCATCGCGATGGCCATTGGCTGAAGGTCGGTCGGGAACCCGGGGAACGGCAGCGTCGAGATGTTGCACGCCTTGGGGCGCGCGTACTGCACCACCCGGAACCCGTTGTCATGCTGTGTCACCGTCGCGCCGGCGTCATGCAGTTTGTGCAACACCAACTGCAGATGCCCCGGATCGACGCCGGTGACCGAGATGTCACCCCGGGTCATTGCCGCGGCGATGCCCCAGGTGGCCGCGACGATGCGGTCGCCGATCACCCGATGTTCAGTGGGATGCAGCTTGGGCACGCCGGTGATCATCAGCGTCGGGGTTCCCGCGCCGGTGATCTGAGCACCCATCTGGTTGAGCATCTCGCATAGGTCAACGACGTCAGGCTCGCGTGCGGCGTTGCGAATCGTGGTGAGGCCCTCTGCGACGACGGCAGCCATCAGGATGTTCTCGGTCGCCCCGACCGAGGGAAACTCAAGCTGAATGTCGGCCCCGCGCAGGGTGTCTGCGGTGGCGACGACGCAGCCGTGCTCGATCGTGCATTCGGCGCCGAGTTGACGCAGACCTGACTGATGCATGTCCAACGGACGCGAACCGATCGCGTCGCCACCGGGCAGGGCGACCCGTGCGCGCTTGCACCGACCGACCAGCGGGCCCAGTACACACACCGATGCCCGGAATTGACGCACCGCGGCGAAGTCGGCCTCGTACTTCAGTTCATCGGGCGACGTGATGCGAACCACCGGCCCATCGAGTTCCACGGTCGCGCCCAGACCGCGCAGCACCTCGGCCATCAGCGGGACGTCGAGGATGTCGGGGCAGTTGGTGATCGTGGTGGTGCCCTCGGCCAGCAAGCTGGCCGCCATCAACTTCAGAACGCTGTTCTTGGCGCCGCCAACGGCAACCTCACCAGATAACCGGTTGCCGCCGGTCACCAGGAAACGCTCCGTCACGGCCAACAGCTTAGTGGAGTGGGTGCGCGATTCGGACCCGCTGAGCCGGTACGGTTGGCACTCATGGCAGTGCATTTGACCCGCATCTATACCCGAACCGGCGACGACGGCACGTCCGGGCTCAGCGATTTCTCCCGGGTGGAGAAGCACGATGCCCGGCTGATCGCCTACGCGGACTGCGACGAGGCCAACGCCGCGATCGGGGTGGCGGTGTCGGTGGGCCAGCCCGAGGAGTCAGTGCGTGCTGTGCTCACCCGGATCCAGAACGACCTCTTCGACGCCGGCGCCGATCTGGCCACGCCCATCGTCGACAACCCCGAGCGGCCGCCACTGCGGATCACCGAGCCCTATATCGAGCGCCTTGAGCAGTGGTGCGATCAGTACAACGAGACACTGCCCGCGTTGACGTCATTCATCCTGCCGGGTGGCAGCGCACTGTCGGCGTTCCTGCACGTCGCCCGAACGGTGTCCCGTCGCGCAGAGCGGTCGGCCTGGATCGCGGTGAAGGCGCATCCTGACACGGTCAGTCCGCTGCCGGCCCGCTACCTCAACCGCCTATCAGATCTGTTATTCATCCTGTCGCGGGTCGCTAACGACGGCGATGACGTGCTGTGGAAACCGGGCGGGTCCCGCTAGGCAGCGCTGCGATGCGTCCGCGGTGAGGGCCGCGACTCGACCCAGGACAGGAAGGCGGTCAGCGCGCCGCGATTCAGTGCAACCTCGTAACCGCGATCCTGACTTCCGGTGCTGTCATGGAGTTCGAGCACCGCGGTCTCCTCGGTCATGATGTCGAATTCGTCGCCGCGCGGAGCACGCCGTGAGATGACCTCCAAGCCGGGCCGGCCCAGCCGCCGGTCTGGCCACAGCCGCGCACTCGACAGCCGGTAGAACTGGGCTTCGTCACCGCGGTAACGGATCACGCCGTGCCGCCAGCCGTGCCCGCCGACGGCGGGGATGTCGCGAAGGATGGCTGCAGTTCCGCCATGACCCAGATTCCAGAGCCGAATGACCAGTGCGAGAACAACCAGCAGCAGAACACCGATGAGCGCGACCATGATCCCCATCGACGCTCTCATCCGGCTAGTCGAGTTGGCCGAGCGCGCGCAGCCGGGCCCTTCCTCGGGCGGCTGTCTGCGGATCGTCGGAGGCGGCATCGGCCTTGGCGCCGTCGGCGTCGATCTCGTCGGCAAACTCGGCCGATTCGGCCAGGATCCGCACCCCGGCCTCGGTCACCGACAGGTAGCCGCCGTCGACGGCGATCCGCAGATCGTCCTCACCCTCGCGTTCCACGCGCACCATTGCGTCGTCGACGAGTTGAGCCACCAGTGGGATGTGATTCGGCAGAATGCCAATCTCGCCGGATGTGGTGCGGGTGAATACGAAGGTGGCCTTACCCGACCAGATCTTGCGTTCGACTGCGACGATGTCGACGTCCAAATCGGCCATCTCACATCACCTTTCGGGGTTTTACCGACACCACGATCATCAGAGCTTGGCGCCGAGGCTCTCGGCCTTCTTCGCCAGGTCATCCAGGCCGCCGATGAGGAAGAAGGCCTGCTCCGGCAGGTGATCGAAATCGCCCTTGGCCAGTTTGTCGAAGGCCTCGACGGTCTCCTTGAGCGGAACCGTCGAACCGGGCTGCCCGGTGAACTGCTCGGCGGCCATCATGTTCTGGCTGAGGAAGCGCTCGATCCGGCGCGCCCGGTACACCAGCTGCTTGTCTTCCTCAGACAGTTCATCGATGCCAAGGATGGCGATGATGTCCTGAAGATCCTTGTAGCGCTGCAGGATTCGGATGACCTCCTGGGCGACGCGGTAGTGCTCGTCGCCGACGACGCTCGGGTGCAGGATCGTCGAGCTGGATGCCAGCGGGTCCACGGCCGGGAAGATGCCTTTGGAGAACACCGCACGGGAAAGCTCCGTGGTGGCGTCGAGGTGGGCGAAAGTGGTCGCCGGCGCCGGGTCGGTGTAGTCATCGGCGGGCACGTACACGGCCTGCATCGAGGTGATGGAGCGGCCACGGGTCGAGGTGATGCGCTCCTGCAACTCGCCCATCTCGTCCGCCAGCGTGGGCTGGTAACCCACCGCCGAGGGCATCCGGCCCAGCAGGGTGGACACCTCAGAACCGGCCTGGGTGAACCGGAAGATGTTGTCAATGAACAACAGCACGTCCTGGTTCATCTCGTCGCGGAAGTACTCCGCCATGGTCAGCGCCGACAGCGCCACGCGCATACGGGTGCCCGGCGGCTCGTCCATCTGACCGAACACCAGCGCGGTGTCCTTGAGCACGTTGGCATCGGCCAACTCGACCCAGAGGTCGTTGCCCTCGCGGGTGCGCTCCCCCACACCGGCGAACACCGAGGTGCCGCCGAAGTTGCGGGCGATGCGGTTGATCATTTCCTGAATCAGCACCGTCTTGCCCACGCCGGCACCGCCGAACAGGGCGATCTTGCCGCCGCGCACATACGGGGTCAACAGGTCGACGACCTTCAGACCGGTCTCGAGCATTTCGGTACGCGGTTCGAGTTCGTCGAAGGCCGGCGGCCGGCGGTGGATCGACCACTTCTCGAAGTCCTTGCCGTAGCCGGGATCATCGAGGCAGTCGCCGAGGGCGTTGAACACATGCCCCTTGACGCCCTCGCCGACCGGCACCGAGATCGAGGCGCCGGTGTCGGTCACCTCGGTGCCGCGCACCAGTCCGTCGGTGGGCTGCATGGAGACGCAGCGCACCAGGTTGTCGCCAAGGTGCTGAGCCACCTCGAGGGTCAGGGTCTTGGCCATCGACGCCAGTGCGATGTCGGCGTGCAAGGCGTTGAACAACTCCGGTACCGCGCCGCGTGGGAACTCCACGTCAACGACGGGGCCGGTGACACGCACCACCCGTCCGGCGGTCGAACTGCTGTGTGAGGTGGTGTGGGACTCTGCGGTGACAGTCATGTTCTTTCTTCGCTTCCTCGAGGGTTCTACTTCGCTGCGTCGGACAGTGCGTTCGCACCGCCGACGATTTCGGAGATTTCCTGGGTGATCTGCGCCTGCCGTTCCCGGTTGGCCATCAGCGTGAGCACCTTGATCAGATCGTCGGCGTTATCGGAGGCCGCCTTCATGGCGCGGCGCCGCGAGGCCGATTCCGAGGCCGCCGCCTCAAGCAGGGCGGAGAAGATCCGGGTCGCGACATAGCGCGGGAGCAGTGATTCAAACAACGTCGTGGCGTCGGGCTCGAACGAGAACAGCGTGTGCGGCCCGGTGTCGGCCTCCACGTACTCCACCACCATCGGAGCGATCCGGCGCGCCTCGGCGTTCTGGGTCAGCATCGAGCGGAACTCGGTGAACACGATGTGCAACTCGTCGACGCCGAGGATTCCGTCGGCGCCCGCGCTGTCGCCCTCATCGTCATCGCCGGCCAGGAATGCCGCGACCAACGTCTCCGCGATCTCCTGGGCGTTCTCATACGTCGGCTTGTCGGTGAAGCCGAGCCATGACTCTGCCACCGTCCAGTTGCGGAAGGTGTAGTAGCTCAACGCCTTCCGGCCGACGGTGTACAGAACCGGGGTCTTGCCTTCCTGTCGCAGCAATGAGAAGAGTTCCTCGGATCTGCGCAGCAAATTGGCGTTGTAGGCGCCACACAATCCGCGATCCGAAGACACCACCAGAACCGCGGCGCGACGCGGATTCTTCCGCTCCACGAGCAGCGGATGATCGAGTGCGGAATCGGCCGCGAGGTTGGTGAGCATGTCGGTGATCTCGGCCGAATAGGGCCGAGCCGCCTCCACCCGGGCCTGGGCCTTGGCGATGCGGGACGTGGCGATCAGCTCCTGGGCCTTGGTGATCTTCTTGATCGACCCAGCAGATTTGATCCGGCCGCGCAGTTCGCGCAGGGTGGCTGCCATTACTTCTTCTTCGGGGCGGGCTTACGGACCTGGACGGACTCTTTCTCGACGTCGCCCTCGTCCATCGCGGCGACATGAGCATTCGGAACCACCGAGCTGCCGTCGGTGGTCGCGAAGCCATGCTTGAAGTCGGCGATCGCCCCCTCCAGCCTGACATCGGCATCCTCGCCCAGCTTCTGGGTATCGCGGATGCCACTGAGAATGTCGGGGCTGGAGGCCTTGATGTGCTCGATGAACTCGGCCTCGAACCGGCCGACGTCAGCCACCGGTACCGAGTCCAGATGGCCCTTGGTGCCCAGGAAGATCGCGACCACCTGATCCTCGACGGACATCGGGCTGTACTGCGGCTGCTTGAGCAGTTCGACCAGACGAGCGCCGCGCTCCAACTGAGCTTTCGAGGTCTCGTCGAGGTCGGAGGCGAAGGCCGCGAAGGCTTCCAGTTCGCGGTATTGCGACAGGTCCAGGCGCAGTGAACCGGCCACCTCCTTCATCGCCTTGATCTGAGCGGCGCCGCCGACCCGGGACACCGAGACGCCGACGTTGATGGCCGGACGCACGCCCTGGTTGAACAGGTCGGTTTCCAGGAAGCACTGTCCGTCGGTGATCGAGATGACGTTGGTGGGGATGTAGGCCGAGATGTCGTTGGCCTTGGTCTCGATGATCGGTAGGCCCGTCATCGAGCCGCCACCGAGTTCGTCGGACAGCTTCGCGCAGCGCTCCAGCAACCGGGAGTGCAGATAAAAGACGTCACCCGGGTAGGCCTCGCGGCCCGGCGGACGACGCAGCAGCAGCGAGATCGCACGGTAGGCCTCGGCCTGCTTGGTGAGGTCGTCGAACACGATCAGAACGTGCTTGCCGTCGTACATCCATTCCTGGGCGATGGCCGAACCGGTATAGGCCGCAAGCCATTTGAAGCCGGCCGAGTCCGACGCCGGCGCGGCGACGATGGTGGTGTAGTCCATCGCGCCACCCTCCTCGAGGACGCGGCGCACGCTGGCGATCGTGGTGCCCTTCTGGCCGATCGCGACGTAGACGCAGCGGACCTGCTTGTTCGGGTCGCCGGTCTCCCAGTTCTTGCGCTGGTTGAGGATGGTGTCGACGCAGACCGCGGTCTTGCCGGTCTTGCGGTCGCCGATGATCAGCTGCCGCTGACCGCGACCGATCGGAGTCATCGCGTCGATGGCCTTGATGCCGGTCTGCAGCGGCTCGGTGACGCCTTTGCGCTGCACCACCGAGGGTGCCTGGATTTCCAGGGCGCGCCGGGTGCTGGCAGCGATATCGCCGCGGCCGTCGATCGGCTCGCCGAGCGGGTTGACCACCCGGCCCATGAAGGCGTCACCCACCGGAACCGAGAGCACCTCGCCGGTGCGCTTGACCTGTTGGCCCTGCTCGATCTTGTCGAACTCGCCGAGGATCACGGCGCCGATGCTGTGCTCGTCGAGGTTGAGCGCAACCCCGAGTATGCCGCCGGCGAACTCCAGCAGTTCCTGGGTCATCACCGAGGGCAGGCCCTCGACGTGCGCGATGCCGTCGCCGGCGTCGATGACGGTGCCTATCTCCTCGCGCCCGGTGCCCGCCTCGAAGCTCGAGACGTAGCTGGCGATTGCGCCCTGGATGTCGTCAGCGGAGATTGTTAACTCTGCCATGGCTTTTCGTCTTCCTGCCTTCTTGTCTTGGGTGGTTCCTGGGGCTGGTGCGGCCGTCGGCTAGAGCGGCCGTCAAAAACGGGCCTAGTCGGGCAACTTGGTCTCTGCTGCGGACAACCGGGAGGACAGCGTTCCGTCGATCACCTCGTCGCCGACCGCGACCGACAGCCCGCCCAGCAGTTCAGGGTCGATATCGACCTGCACCGAAACGGGATGGTGATAGACGCGGGCCAGGACGTCGGCGAGCCGTTGCCGTTGCGCATCGGTCAACTCATCGGCGGCCTGCACCTCGGCGACGATCTCACCCCGGTGCGCGACCGCCAACTCGGCCAATTCCTGCACCGCCTCGTCGGCCCGTTGGCCGTGCAGAAGTTCGACCGTCTGCGTCAGCAGCGCGGCGGCCGTCGAATTGGTGCCACTGGCCCGGTCGAGGACGCCTCGTAACAGAGCAACCCGCTCGCCGGCCGGCTTGGCGTAGTCACCGAGCAGGTTATTGAGTTCGGGTTGGTCCTCCAGGATCCGGCCGAACCGGAACAGCTGTTCGGCCACCTCGTCGGCCTGATGCTCACGTTCGGCCCGAACCAGCAGGCTCAGCCGGGCGACGTGCTCCACGGCAGCGCCGAAATCCTTGGTGGCAGACCACCGAACCGAGACTGCAGTGTTGAGCAACTCGATGGTGTTGTGGCCGGCTCTGCCGCCCAGCAGCCGCTCCAACAGTTGCTTCTTGGCATCGGTCTCGCCGGTGGCCTCGGCCAGATGCCGGGCCAGAATCGGTTCACGCAGCAGCAGTTCGGCCACCGAGGCCAACTCGTCGGACAACGTTGCCAGTTCGTCACCGGTCAGCGAAGCGGCCATCGAGTCGAACCGCTCAACCAGGGCCGCCTGCGCATCGCGGCTCGCTGATCGCATGCCGGTGGTACCGATCTCCGGCGTGAAGGCCGCGGGCGCCATCGACTCCAGCTCATCGAGGAACCGGTCCACGGTGGCTGATCGGGCATACGGGTCGGACACGTGCGCCCGGACGAGATCGCCCGCACGCCGAACCGACTCGTTGCCGAGATCGGCCCGAAGCTGGCGGATCACCTGCGTTCGGAGCAGCGAAACCTGCTGGCCGCCTTGGACTTTGATCCGGTCGACCTCGACATCGGCCTGTGCCCGCAACTGCTCGGCGATCCGCACCGAGTCGGTCCGCGCTTCCTCAACAATGTGCCTTGCCTCGGCCTGGCCGTCAGCCACCCGCGCAGCATGATGGGTGTCTGCCGCAGCCAGCCGCTGCGTCGCCACCGAACTCTCCTCGAGTTGGTTGCGTACGGTTTCCTGCTGGGCCGCCATCAGCCGCCGCACCGGCGGCGCCACGTACCGCATGATGATCAACACGATCAGAGCGAAGCCGACGAGCTGTCCGATGAAAGTCGACACCGTCTACCGCCCGACCGTCGAGGAACCGGCCACATCGACCCCGAGGACCCGGCTGGCCAGGGTGCTCGACAGTGAGTCCACCGATGAACGCAGGTCGCCGGAGATCCCGTCGCTAGCCAGTTTGAGTTCCTCGTTCGCTTCCTGGACCACCCCGGAGACTTCCTCATTGGCGTGCGCGCGCATCGCATCGAGAGCGCTGCGGCCTTCGGCGCGGACCTCGTCTCGGATCGCCGACGACTCGGTGCGGGCCGCCGCCAATTCCTGGCGGTAGTCCGCCTCCGCGGCGGCCTCCTGCTCCACAGCCCTGCGGTTGTCCTCAGCGGTCTTGGCGATCATCCGCTCGCGCTCACCCAGCACCTTCTGCACCGGAGGCACGACGAACTTGCCGATCACGCCGAGCACGATCAGGAAGATGGCCAGCACGAAGAAGAAGGTGCCGTTGGGGACGAGGAAGTTACTGGTGCCGGCTTCCTCGGATGCCAACAGGGTCACGCCGGCCTCCCCGATTGCAGAGCCCATCGTGACTTAGGACGCGCCGGGCGTGGCGAATACGAACAGCGCCATGAATGCCAGGTTGATGAAGTAGGCCGCCTCCACCAGACCGACCGTGATGAAGAACGGCGTGAACAGCCGTCCCTGGGCCTCGGGCTGGCGGGCGATGCCGGAGATCAGCGCGTTGCCCGCGATGCCGTCACCGATACCGGCGCCGATGGCACCGCCGCCCAGAATGAGTCCGCCGCCGATCAGGGCGCCGGCAACGATCTGTGGGTCTGCCATTCCTATTCCTCCTTGATTGCTGGTAGTTCTCCTACCAGTGCTGTGGGTGGTTCGTGGGTCGAACAGGTCGTTTTAGTGGTGCTCCTCATCCAATTCCATGGACTGGCTGAAGTACAGAATGGTGAGCAAGGCGAAGATGAACGCCTGGATCAGACCGACGAACAAGTCGAAGGTCTTCCAGATCGCATTGGGCGCCCACATGATGTAGGGCGGGAACAGCGCGATGAGCGCGACCATGATGCCGCCGGCGAAGATGTTGCCGAAGAGTCGCAGCGACAGCGAGATCGGCTTGGCGATCTCCTCGACGAGGTTGATCGGCGCCAAAAACGCCACATGGCCCTTCAGCACCTTGATCGGGTGGCCGATCACCCCGCGCCGCCAGAAACCGGCCGCGTGGTAACAGATGAAGACGAACAGCGCCAGGGCGAGCACGAAATTGATATCCGAGGCCGGTGGCTTGAGGAGTTCCTGGGTTTGCCCGTCAGAGTTGCTGTACTGCACCGGCAGCACCGAGATCCAGTTGCAGATCAGGATGAACACGAACAGCGTCACCGCCAGTGGCAGGACGAAGGGGGCGATCTTCATCCCGATGGCCTGCTCGATCTGACCACGCATCTGGACGGTGATGGCCTCCCAGAAAAGCTGCACCCCGCCCGGCACTCCGGTCGAGGTGATCTTCGACTTCAAGAAGAATGCCAGTCCGATGGTGATGACGGCTGCGATCGCGGTGGCCAGCACCGTGTCGGTGTTGACGGTCATGCCCAACCACGTCGCGGTGGTGTGGTGGCCGACCTCAATCGCGCCCTCGGCGAGGATTCGTTCGGTCATGGTTGTCAATCCTTGAGCATCTCGTCGGCAAGTGAGGCAGGAATGGACGGACCGGTTTCATCAATCGGTGCGCCGTCCGGGTCGCCGGTGCGGATTTTCTTCCACACCGGCAGTGCGGTGCAGAGCACGAGGACGATCTGAAACACCGCCAGACCGAACACCACACCCAGGCCGGGCGGCCGGAAGACGAACGCGATCGTCAGCCCGATAGCGGTGATGACCAGCAGTCGGGTGGCCGAGTTCAACGCCATCTTGCGCTTGATCGGGTTGGCGTCGGCGGTGATGGACGACACCGATCGGTGGACGAGCAGTGCGTTGACCAGACCCAGCAGAAGGCCGATTCCGAAGAACACGCCGACCAAGACGTTCCCCGACCAGGTGGCGATCGCGATCGCCACCGCGGACAACGCCGCGCAGATGCTCAGTAGTAGACCGGGACGGAACGCAACGGACGGAAACACCAACGGCGCATCTGGCGATGGCGTCGTCACACGTCCACCCACAATCGTGTCGGTCTTGGTACGGCGTCTTAGTACGGCACTGACCGGCCCTCACACGCCGTCGCGCCGAGGCCGACAACCTGTGCCGACCCGGTTTCAGCAGCAACCTATCACAGCCAGACCGGCCAAAAACACGCCTACTACTTACGGTCGTAAAGGCTGTCCGACAGCGTTGTGAGGTCGTCGCCGTCGCCGCGTAGCAGGGGGATCACTGTGACCACCACAGCCACCCCGATCGCGGCCAGCATGACCGCCCCGGTGTAGCGGGGGTCGAAGAAGATCGTGCTCGCCGCACCCAGTGCCACGATGCCCACCCACAGGTAGATCACCAGCACCACGCGGCGGTGGGAATGCCCGATCTGCAGCAGTCGGTGATGCAGGTGCATCTTGTCCGGGCTGAACGGGCTGCGTCCGGCGCGGGTCCGGCGAACGATGGCCAGCAGCATGTCCAGGGCCGGCACGAACATCACCGCGACCACCAACAGGAACGGGGACAGCAGCGGGAACACGTCGCGTACCCCGTAGGCACTCTGCGAGATCGGACCCGCTGCCGTGGTCGACGCCGCGGCCAGCATCAGGCCGACCAGCATGGACCCGGAGTCGCCCATGAAGATTTTGGCCGGGTGGAAGTTGTGCGGCAGGAAGCCCAGGCACGCCCCGGCCAGCACCACCGAGATCACCGCCGGCGGGTAGAACAGCACATCGCCGCCGTGGTCGCGGAGCAGTCCGACCGAGAACAGGAAGATGGCCAGCGCGGTGATCAGGCCGAGTCCGGCGGCTAGGCCGTCGAGTCCGTCGACGAAGTTCATCGCGTTGATCACCGCGACGGTCAGGGCCAGGGTCAGCAGGATCGACGACGCCTGGTCGAGCACGACGGTGCCGACGCCACCGAACGGGATGTAGAGCACACTCCAGGCCACGCCCATGGTCACCAGCACGCTGGCAGCGGTGATCTGCCCGGCGAATTTGGTCAGCGCGTCCAGGCCCCAGCGGTCATCGATGAGACCGATCCCCATGATCAGTCCCCCGGCGATCACCACCGCAGGCAACCCGGAGGAGTAGACGAATCCACGGGTCAGCGCGGGCAACTGCGATGCCAGGAACACCGCGGTCACCACCCCGAGATACATGGCGAGTCCACCCATCCGGGGGGTGGGCCGGGAGTGGACGTCGCGCTCCCGGGGGTAGGCGACAGCGCCCATCCGCAGCGCCAGCATCCGTGCCCCGCCGGTGGCGAAATAGGTGACGATCGCCGCGGTGAGGCCGACGAGCACCAGCTCCCGCAACGGGACACCGGCGCCTCTATCGGAGAGCGCCAGCAGGGTGCTGTCGCTGGCGTCCGATAGCGCCAGCAGGGTGCTGGTCACAGGTTCACTTGCGCCGACCATCGCCATCACCGTACTCCGAGCACCACGACGGTCAGTCGGTCAGCGACCCGGGGTCCACGCCCAGTACCTCGGCGATCCGCTGCGCGCTGATCGGTCCCTCCCGCAGGAGTCGGGGCGTCGCGGCGGTCAGGTCGACGATGGTGGAGGCGGCCTGCTGCTCGGATGGCCCGCCGTCGAGGTAGACGTCGACGAGGTCGCCGAGTTGCTGTTGCGCCTCGGCGGCGGTGGTGGCCGCGGGTTGTCCGGAGATGTTGGCGCTGGAGACCGCCATGGGGCCGGTCTTGCTCAGGACTTCCAGGGCAACCGGCTGCAATGGCATCCGCAGCATCACGGTGCCGCGGGCGTCGCCGAGATCCCACTGCAGCGAGGGTGCCTGCTGCACCACCAGACTCAGCGCGCCGGGCCAGAAGGCGCGAATCAACTCATGCGCCGCGTCCGGGACCGCGTAGACCAGCCCGGAGATGGTGTGCCAGGAGCCGACGAGCACCCCGACCGGCATATCGCGGCCGCGGCCCTTGGCTGCCAGTAGGCCGGCCACCGCGCGGCTGTCGAACGCGTCGGCACCGATGCCGTAGACGGTGTCGGTGGGCAGGACGATCAGCCGACCGCTCTTGACGGTGTCGATTGCCGCGGTGATGGCAGCCGAGCGGGTCTGCGGATCGCGGCAGTCGAGCATCCGGGTCATCGCTGATCACCCGGGCGCGCGCGGGCCGTCACGAAACGAAGTCGTCCAGTGAGATCGCAGTGGGCGGTGACGCCGGCGAAAACCCCTGTGCCGGTGATCATCCGGACGGTTGCCGCCGAGGTGGTGTCATCATGTTCCACCGCCAGCAGGCCCGCGGGTTTGAGCCACCGGACCGCGCCCCGAATCAGAGGCCCGATCACCGACATGCCATCGGCACCGCCGAACAGCGCGTGCGCCGGGTCATGCTGAGCCACTTCGGGTTCCAGTTTAGTTCCGGCGGGGATATAGGGCGGATTGGCCACCACCATGTCGACGATACCGGCCAGTTCGGGCAACAGGTGTCCGTCGGTGACATCGCCATGCACAACACGTACCGTGGTGCCTGCCGCATTACGTCGAGCGTACTCCAGCGCGTCGGCATCATCGTCCACCGCGATCACCCGGGCACCGGGTCGCTGCGATGCCAGTGCGATCGCGAGCGCGCCGGATCCGGTGCACAGATCGAGGATCACCGCATCACGCGGAAGTGGTTGCGCCAGAGCCCATTCCAGTAGCGCCTCGGTCTCCGGACGGGGAATGAACACTCCCGGACCGACGTGAAGTTGTACCGGACCGAAGGGTGCGGTTCCGGTGATGTGTTGCAGTGGAACGCGCCGCGCGCGCACCGCTACCGCGTGGTCGAGACGATCGAAGAAGCCTGGGTCGGGCGCATCAAGCAGGGCCAGCCGGCCGCGGTCGATGCCGGCCAGATGTGCGGCAAGCAGTTCGGCGTCAGTTCGGGCCGTGTCGATTCCAGCACTGGCCAGCGTCGCGGTCGCGGCAACAATCGCCTCGCGCACCCGTGTCATGCCTGCTGCAGCCGGGTTTGCTTATCGGCGGCGGCCAAGGCGTCGAGCAACGAGTCAAGGTCGCCTTCGAGAACCTGGTCGAGATTGTGCGACTTGAAATTGATCCGATGGTCGGCGATCCGGTTCTCCGGGAAGTTGTAGGTCCGGATGCGCTCGCTGCGATCGACCGTGCGAATCTGGCTGGCCCGATCAGCCGATGCGTCCGCGGAGGCCTGCTCCTCGGCCAGCACCTGCAGCCGCGCTGCCAGCACCTGCATGGCGCGGGCCTTGTTCTGCAACTGTGAGCGTTCGTTCTGGCAGGTGACCACGATTCCGGTAGGCAGGTGGGTGATCCGCACCGCCGAGTCGGTGGTGTTCACGCCCTGACCACCCTTGCCCGAGGAGCGGTAGACGTCGATGCGCAGATCGGTTTCGTCGATCTGGACCTGCTCGACCTCATCGGGTTCGGGATAGACCAGCACCCCGGCCGCCGAGGTGTGCACGCGGCCCTGGGATTCGGTGACCGGCACCCGTTGCACCCGGTGCACGCCGCCCTCCCACTTCAACCGAGACCACACCCCGTCGCTCGAGTCGCCCCTGCTGGCGATCGAGATCGTCGCTTCCTTGTACCCGCCCAGATCGGAGAACGTCTCGTCCAGGACGGTCACCGTCCAGCCGTGGCGTTCGGCGTAGCGGATGTACATCCGGGCCAGGTCGGCGGCGAACAGCGCCGACTCCTCTCCGCCCTCACCGGACTTGACCTCGAGCACGATGTCGTCCGGGTCATGCGGGTCCCGGGGGGCCAGCATGTCGGTGAGTTGGTTGTCGAGTTCGGCGACCTTGGCCTCGAGTTCGGTGACCTCCGCGGCGAACGAGGAGTCGTCTGCGGCGAGTTCGCGGGCGGCCTCCAGATCACCGCGGGCGGTCTCCAACTTGCGGTAGGTGCCCGCGATCGGCGCCAATTGCGCGAACCGTTTGCCTACCCGCCGGGCATTGACGGTGTCGTTGTGCAGATCCGGATCGGACAGTTGGCGTTCCAGGTCGGCGTGCTCGGCCAGCACGGACTCGACGGCATCAGCGGGCGCGCTGTGCGTCATCGTCCGTCCTCTTTCGCTCAGGTTTTACACCGCGGGGCCTGAAAACACAGGGGCCTAAAACGCAGCCGACGCCCGGCCTCTCGCAGCGGCGAAAGACGGGCGTCGGCGGTGAAGCTAGCTGTCGGCAGGCGCCGCGTCGGCCTCAGGCGTCTCGGTGGTCTGCTTCGACCCCGGCCGCTTGCCGTAGCGCTTCTCGAAGCGCGCAACCCGGCCGCCACTGTCGAGGATCTTCTGCTTACCGGTGTAGAACGGGTGGCACTGGGAGCAGACCTCGACCACGATGTGGCCGCTCTCCTTGGTGCTGCGGGTGGTGAAGCTGTTGCCGCAGCCGCAGACCACGGTGGTCTCGCCGTAGGCGGGGTGAATGCCGGTCTTCATGGTGTCCTCTGCATTTCGTGGTCGCCGGGTCGCCTCAATCGACGTGAACCGGTACCGGAGGTTGTCTGCTTCGATTATGCCAGGTCGGACACGCCTAGCCCAAACGGCCGGTATTGCCGATTGCGGCCCTCCCGGTGCCACAGCACACCGGCAGTCACGTCTAAGCCCTGGGCACTCAGTTCGCGTTTGACGATCTTGTTGGTCGCGGTCACCGGGAGGTCCTCGGCGATCCACACGTATCGCGGCCACGCCTTCGGTGACAGATCCGGCTGCTCGGCCAGGAAGTCGGCGAAATCGTGCGGGGTCAGCGTCACCCCGTCACGCAGGACGATCGCGGCCATCACGGCGTCGCCCACCTGGGTATCGGGCACGGCATAGACGGCAACCCGGTTGATCGGCGCCAGTCGGTGCAGGACGCGTTCGATCGGAGCGGTGGTGAGGTTCTCGCCGTCCACCCGCAACCAGTCGCCGGTGCGCCCGGCCAGGAAGATCCAGCCATCGACGTCGCGATAGGCCAGGTCACCGGACCAGTACATGCCGTGTCGGAGTCGCTCGCCAGTGGCCTCGGCATCGTTGTAGTAGCCGCTGAACAGCCCGGCGCCGGCGGTGTTGACGATCTCGCCGATCGCCTCGTCGGCGTTGGCCAGCGCGCCGGAGTCGTCGAACACCGCGGGTGGGCACTCGGTGACGGTGTCGGTGTTGTAGATCGCCACGCCGGGAAAACCGCGGCCGACGGACCCGGGTGGGCAGTCGCCGTCACGGGTGATGATCACCGCGCCCTCGGTGGAGCCGAACCCGTCCCAGACCGTGCAGCCGAAACGCCGACCGAACTCGGCGATATCGCGGTCGGCGGCCTCGTTCCCGAACGCCACCCGCAGCGGGTTGTCGTGGTCGTCGGGTTGCTCTGGGGTGGCCAGCACGTAGGCCAGTGGCTTGCCGACGTAGTTCATGTAGGTCACGCCGTGGCGCCGCAGATCGTCAAGCAGACCCGAGGCGGAGAACGTCGCCGGCGCCATGGCCGCGCCGGCGGTCACCGCGACCGACCAGCCGGCCATCAGCGCATTGGAGTGAAACAGCGGCATTGACAAATAGCACACGTCAGCCGCAGTGATCGAAAGCCGTTGCACCAGAGACACTCCGGAGAATGGCACCATCATGTGTGCGACCCGAACCGCCTTGGGCTCACCGCTGGTTCCGGAGGTGAAGATCAGCATGAAGGTATCCGTTGGCGCGACTTCACGATGCGGTTCCAACTCGTCCGCGGAGGCCAGCAGTTGCGTCCACTGATCGGAGTCGACATCCAACACCTGCACGCCGGGCAGGTGTAGACCGTCGAGCAGACGGCGGTGGGCGTCGTCGGTGAGCAGGATCTGACAGTCCGAACGGGTGATGTCGCGAGCCAAACCATTCCCGCGGCGGGTGTTGTTGATACCGCACAGCACGTAGCCGCCCAATCCTGCCGCTGCCATCGCGGTGAGCATCTGCGGGGTGTTTCCCAACAGCGTCCCGACGTGAAGCGGCCGGCCCGGGTCGGCAACAGCGATCAGCGCGGCGGCCTGCCGGGTGGCCTCGTCGAGGTGCTCACGCCAGGTCCAGAGCTGATCGCCGTACTTGACCGCGGGTGCGGGGTCGTCGCAACGTTCGCGGAGTAACTGCTGGACGGTGTCAGCCATCTCAGGGTTGAGCCCGCCCGGCGAGGATCATCACGATCTCGCGGATCGGGACGCGTACTTCTGTAACTTCCCCGGTGTCGTCCCCCGCGGCGAAATCGGCATCGGTGGCGACCAGTCTGACCCCAGCGAGACGCCGTCGGGCGTTGACCGGAAACGTCATGCCGGCTAGTTTTTTCGCCGCTTCCAGTGCCGCATCGACGGGCATGGAACGGTCGATGCCGAGCGGCACTGTGATGTCCTGGCCATGGACCAGCAGTTCGATCAGAGGCTGCTGCACACTGGTGCCGGGAACCTTCCTGCGAGCGCCGGCCATCGCGCGCAACGCGGCGGCGATCTCGGCCTGCGACCGACGATCTTCGCGACCCAGTCGAGAGATCATCGCGTCGAACCGGAAGCCGGACTTGACCGCCTCGGCGATCGCGCGCGCCGGATGCATGTGGGAGTGGGTCAGGTGAGCCGCGACATCGCGAACTCGCCACCCGTCACACAGCGACGGCGCCGTCCACTGCTCGGCGGTCAAGCCCTCGAGCAGGCTGGCGAGTTCGATGCGCTGATCATCGACACAGCGCCAGATCTCGTCGGTGTTCACCGGTCAGTCTGCGTCGGGCATGCCCGGTGTGGTCTTGGACACCTGGACCAGGAACTCGTAGTTGGTCTTGGTCTTGCGCAGTTGGCTCATCAGCAGGTCGATCGCCTGATGCGAATCCAGACCCGACAGCACCCGACGCAGCTTATGTACGACCGCGAACTCGTCTGTCGAGAGCAGCAATTCGTCCTTGCGGGTACCGGACGGGTTGACGTCGACGGCCGGGAAGACCCGGCGCTCGGCGATCTTGCGATCGAGTTTGAGTTCGGCGTTACCGGTGCCCTTGAATTCTTCGAAGATCACCGTGTCGCCGGTGGACCCGGTCTCCACCATGGCGGTGGCGATGATGGTCAGCGACCCGCCGTGCTCGATATTGCGCGCCGCGCCCAGGAAACGCTTGGGCGGGTAGAGCGCGGTGGAATCGACACCGCCGGACAGGATGCGACCGGATGCCGGCGAGGCATTGTTGTACGCGCGGCCCAGCCGGGTGATCGAGTCGAGCAGCACCACAACGTCCCTACCCTGCTCGACGAGTCGCTTTGCGCGCTCGATGGCGAGTTCGGCAGCCTGGGTGTGATCTGACGGCGGGCGGTCGAAGGTGGAGGCGATGACCTCACCCTTGACCGAGCGCTGCATATCGGTGACCTCTTCGGGCCGCTCGTCGACGAGTACGACCATGAGATGGCACTCGGGATTGTTTCGGCTGATCGCGTTGGCGATGTCCTGCATGATCGTGGTCTTGCCGGCCTTGGGCGGCGAGACGATCAGGGCGCGCTGGCCCTTGCCGATCGGCATGATCAGGTCGATGACGCGGGTGGTCAACTTCTCCGGCGTGGTCTCCAGGCGCAGCCGCTGGTTGGGGTACAGCGGGGTCAGCTTGCCGAACTCAGGACGCTTGCGGGCATCCTCGACCGGGCCACCGTTGACGGTGTCCAGTCGCACCAGCGGGTTGAACTTCTGTCGCTGATTGCTCTGGTCACCGGTCTCCTTGGCAACCCGGACCGCACCGGTGACGGCATCGCCGCGGCGCAGACCGTTCTTGCGGACCATGTTCATCGACACATACACGTCGTTGGGGCCGGCCAGATAGCCGGAGGTTCGCACAAAGGCGTAGTTGTCCAGGACGTCGAGAATTCCGGCGACCGGTTGGACGACGTCGTCCTCGCGCAGTTCGGCCTCGCCGTTTCCGCCACCTTCGCCGGGGGCCCGTTCACCGCGGCGGCGACGGTCGCGGAACCGTCGTCCGCGACGACCGCCACGGCCGTCACTGTCATCGTCGCGGTTGTTCGGCCCACCGGTTTCGCCACCGGAGTCGTTGGATTCGCGGTTGTCGGCACGGTTGTTGTCGGCGCGATTGTCGTTGCGATTGTTATCGGCGCGATTGTCGTTGCGATTGTTGGCTTTGCTTTCGTCACGGTTCGCTGCCGGCGCGGCCGCATCGGTGTCGGCTCGGGGCGCCCCGGTGGATTCGACGGTCGCGCGCGGGGCTTCGTCGGTGGTGGTGGTGCCGGTGGTGGCGGTGCCGGTGGTGGTGGTGCCGGTGGTGCCGGTGCCGGTGGTGGGCCCGCCGCCACTACCGTTCTGCGTTTCCCGGATTGCGGAGATGAGGTCGTTCTTACGCATCCCCGAGGTGCCCTTGACGCCGACACTGTTGGCCAGCGCGCGCAGCTCCGGTAGCACCATGGTGGCCAGCGAACTGCCGGCCGAGCTGTCAGAGCCAGCGGACGAAGTTGAGCTATCGGATGTCACGGCGGCCGTCGTCTCCGGTTGCCCGGTGGGGGTTTGCCCAGTGCGGTCCTGGGCCGTGATGAGGTCCGTTTCGGTCACGGATTTCCTTTCTTTCCCTCGCGTGCTGCTGTGCTGCGGGGGTTCTGGCGGTCAGCTGATTCGCTGAGCGCGAAGTATCACCGTCATCGGTGTCAACTGAGTGGAAGCCGTGTTCGGCGACCCAAGGCCGAACCGCAGTCCACCGGGTGCAATACGAAGATTTTTGGTGATTGTCCTATTGTCGGCGCAGGTAGACACGCTGCGTTTGCTGGACGCTATGAGGATAGCCGCCTTCGCTGCCCGAAGCAAGACGCTCACCGGTGGGTCGGCGCGGCACCGGCGACACCCGAACCCCAGCGGACCGGTCCACCCACCGCCATCTCGGCGATGGCGAAGCCGTTGGCGGTGCCAAAATCACGGGCCTCGGTCGGTAACTCGGTGCCGGTGGTCAGTGCCAGCACGGCCGGCCCGGCCCCGGAGAGCACCGCAGGCACTCCGCCGCGGCGCAACAGTCGCAGGTACTCCGCACTGGCCGGCATCGCCGCGGCCCGCTGAGGCTGATGCAGAACATCCTCGGTGGCCGCCATCAAAAGATCCGGGCGTTCGGTCAGCGCCAACACCAGCAGTGCCGCGCGGCTGACATTGAACCGTGCCGCTTCGTGGCTGACCTGCGCCGGCAACAGCACCCGGGTCGCCGCGGTGGAGGACCGCACCTCGGGTATGCCCGGGAACAGCCGGATATCGGGGTGTAGCCGTAACCGGGCCGCGGCGTAGCCGGGTGTTCCGGACCCGGCGTCGGTCCAGGACACCACCGCTCCCCCGAGGACCGCCGCTGAGGCGTTGTCCGGGTGGCCTTCGAATTCCGAGGACAGCTGAATCAGGTCGTCATCGCCGAGAGGTTCGCTATCCGCCTGTGCCACAAGCGCATTGGCGATCGCCAGTCCACCGACAACAGCCGCCGCGGACGAGCCGAGACCACGGGAGTGCGGAATCGCGTTGTGGCAGTGCACAACCAGGCCTGCGGCGCGGAACCCCGACGCCTCCAGGCCGCGGTGGATGGCCCTGACCACCAGGTGTTCCGGGCCGGTGGGGACCTGCCCGGCGCCCTCTCCGGTGACCTCGACGGTCAGGCCGGCATCGGTGGTCTCGACCGTGATTCGGTCATAGAGCGCCAGGGCCAGGCCTGCGCTGTCGAAACCGGGGCCGAGGTTGGCACTCGATGCCGCCACCTCGGCGCTACCGGTAAGCCCGGCGCGCAGCAGAACACTCACCGGTGGCCCACGCGTCTCAACCCAGCCCGAGGGCGGCTACCACCGCGGCCGGATCGACCGGCACCGCGGTGACGGCCGGCACATCCCGAAGGGCGGTGTCGGGGTCTTTGAGGCCATGACCGGTGACGGTGCACACGACTGTGGATCCGGGCCGCACCCAACCGTCCTCGGCTGCCTTGAGCAGACCGGCGACGCTGGCCGCCGAGGCCGGCTCGACGAACACGCCCTCGTCGCGGGCCAGCAGGCGGTAGGCGGCAAGCAGTTCGTCATCGGTGGCGGCCAGGAACTTTCCGCCCGACTCCTCGCGCGCGGCCATCGCGCCGTCCCACGACGCCGGCGAGCCGATCCGGATCGCGGTGGCCAGCGTCTCGGGCTTGCTGACCGGCTTGCCCAGAACCAGGGGCGCGGCACCGGCAGCCTGGGTGCCCAGCATCCGCGGCAGTGTGTCGGTGAGGCCGTCGCGGTGATACTCGGTATAGCCGCGCCAGTAAGCGGTGATATTGCCGGCATTGCCCACCGGAAGGGCATGCACATCGGGTGCGGTGCCGAGGGCATCGACGATCTCGAAGGCCGCGGTCTTCTGCCCCTCGATGCGCACCGGGTTGACGCTGTTGACCAGCGAGATGGTCGGGTAGTCGGCAGTGAGCTTGCGGGCCAGTTCCAGACAATCGTCGAAGTTGCCGTCGATCTGGATGATCTTGGCGCCGTGCATCACCGCCTGGGCCAACTTGCCCATCGCGATCTTGCCCTGCGGGATCAGAACCGCACAGGTGATGCCGGCCCGGGCCGCATACGCCGCTGCCGACGCCGAGGTGTTCCCGGTCGAGGCGCACAACACGGCCTGCTTTCCGTGCGCGACGGCCTCGGTAACGGCCATGGTCATGCCGCGGTCCTTGAACGAACCGGTGGGATTGTGCCCCTCCACCTTCAAATGCACTGTGCAGCCGGTCAATTGAGACAGTCGCGGAGCATGCACCAGTGGGGTGGCACCCTCCAGCAGAGTCACCGGCGTCCAGCCGGCCGCCGCCGGGAGCCGGTCCCGATAGGCCTCGATCAGACCCGGCCAGGGGGTGTGAACGTGGGTTGAGGTTCTACTCATTCGCTCGTTCCCTCCAGTCGCAGCACACTGTTGACCTCTTGGACGGCTTCGAGTCCCGCCAGTGCTGTGACAGTGTCGGACAGCGCGGCATCGGTGGCGCGATGGGTGACCACCACGATGCGTGCGCCGGCGGCCTGACCGTGGGCGTCGAGGATGCCCTCCTGTCGGACCTCGGCGATGCTGACCTCGCGCTTGCCGAATTCGGTTGCCACCGACGCCAGCACACCCGGGCGATCCTTGACCGTCATGCTGACGTAGTACCGGGTGCAGATGGCACCCATCGGAGCGATCGGCAACTGCGCGTACTTCGACTCCCGGGGTCCCCGACCGCCATGCACCCGATTGCGCGCTGCCATCACCACATCGCCCATCACCGCCGACGCCGTCGGATTGCCGCCTGCTCCCTGCCCGTAGAACATCAGTCGACCGGCGGCCTCGGCCTCCACCACGACGGCATTGAATGCGCCGTTGACGGTGGCAAGTGGATGACTCAGCGGCACCAATGCCGGGTAGACCCGGGCCGAAACCCGTTGCGAACCATCCGGTGTGGTGACTCGCTCACAAATGGCCAGCAGCTTGATGGTGCAGTCAAGCGTACGTGCGGCATCGAAGTCGGCGGGGCTGACTTTGGTGATGCCCTCCCGATAGACGTCGTCGGCGGTAACGCGGGTGTGGAACGCGATGGATGCCAGAATCGCGGCCTTGGCTGCGGCGTCGTAACCTTCCACGTCCGCGGTCGGATCCGCCTCGGCGTAACCCAGTGCGCTGGCATCAGCCAGTGCACTGGCGTAATCGGCTCCGGTGGAGGCCATTTCGGACAGGATGTAATTGGTGGTGCCGTTGACGATGCCCGCCACCCGCAGCACGGTGTCACCGGCCAACGACTGGGTGAGCGGACGGATCACCGGGATTGCGCCGGCCACCGCGGCCTCGAAATAGAGGTCGACGTGGCTGCGTTCGGCAGCCTGAGCCAACTCGCCGGTGGACTGAGCCAGCAGCGCTTTATTCGCTGTCACCACCGACTTGCCGTGTTCCAGTGCACTGAGAATGGCCTTGCGGGCCGGCTCAACCGGACCCATCAGTTCCACCACGATGTCGACGTCGTCACGGGACACCAGTTCGTCGACGTTGTCGGTCAACATCGCTTCCGGCACCGTCCGGTCGCCGGACACCTGCCGCACCGCGACACCGCGAAGCTCCAAAGGCGCCCCGATCCGCGCGGTCAGGTCCGCCGCGCTGGACTCGATGATCCGCACCACCTCACGTCCGACATTGCCCAGACCGAGTACCGCGATGCCGATCGGCTTCTGGCTGTTCATGCGCGCACCTCCAGGCTGAGCAGATCGTCGACGGTCTCACGGCGTAACACCAGCCGTGCCTGCCCGTTGCGCACGGCCACCACGGCAGGTCTGCCGATCAGGTTGTACCGGCTGGACATCGAGTAGCAGTAGGCGCCGGTGGCGGCGACGGCGAGCAGGTCACCGGCAACCGCGTCGTCGGGGATCCAGGCGTCGCGGACCACGATATCGCCGGTCTCGCAATGCTTTCCGACGATGCGGGCCAGCATCGGCTCGGCTGTACTGCCCCGCGAGACCAGTCGGATGTCATATTCCGCGCCATAGAGCGCGGTCCGGATGTTGTCGCTCATGCCGCCGTCGACGCTGACGTACCGCCGGTGGGTGCCGGCACTGATCGCGACGTCCTTCACGGTTCCGATCTCGTAGAGCGTGATAGTGCCGGGCCCGGCGATCGCCCGGCCCGGCTCGACCACGAGTCGAGGTGTCGGCAATCCGACGGCGGCGGACTCGGTGCGCACAATGTGATCCAGCTTGGCCGCCAGATCCGCAATCGGCGGCGGGTCGTCCCCGGCGACGTAGGAAATTCCGAATCCGCCGCCGAGGTCCACGGTGGCGATCTGAGCGGTCTTCTCCACTCCGAA
>Ga0114973_10000828_pt1 | contig 23205 bp, 16 predicted proteins | sample M_140807_MF_Meta_FD_87025 | JGI IMG/M metagenome (GOLD analysis project Ga0114973, IMG submission 87025) | Freshwater microbial communities from Lake Montjoie, Canada to study carbon cycling - M_140807_MF_MetaG | ecosystem: Environmental > Aquatic > Freshwater > Lake | place: Lake Montjoie...
GATTTAATATTATTATTAATAAATAATTGTGCTTGCTTTTTATTATTCTCAATTTCTTTTTCTAGTTGATTAATAAGCATATCATTATGCTCACAATATTCAACAATCTCTTTTTGTTTTTCAAGAGATGGGATATGAATTTTAATTGATTTTAAACTTGAACCACTTAATTTTGGATGTGTTGATCCGGTTCTAAATTTTTGAAAATCTATCGTTTGTAGGTAATAATATATATATGATAATAAAGTATCATTTTCAAATTCTATTCTATGCACATCTCCAGAACACCAAAACTTACCATTTGATATATGTAATGAACCTAATGAGCCAGTTCGTGCTGTTAATAAATATTTACCATCAAAGATATAACTATCAACATAATCAATAATTCCATTTGCTCCATAAAATGGATATTCACCTTTTTTTCTATCAGTAGCAACAACATCCTTACCAGTTTTTACTTCTTTGAATATATCACCTAATTCTTTCACAACATTCTCACCAAATATTTTTTGATTATTCAAACAAAACTCGTTTAATTTCTTCAATTCTGCAATTTTCTCATTACTTGTTTTATTTGCTTTTTCATATATGAAATCTAAATATTTTACTATTTCTTGTTGGCGTTCAATAGATGGGATTGGGATTTTAAGTTGTTCTATTGATTTCTTATTTAATGAACCATTTCCAATCATCCCAGAACCAAGTTTTGAATAATCATTAATAGTTAAATAATAATATAAATATCTATTATTCAATACATCATTATTTTTACTTATTATCCCAGCAATTGCCTCATTTGTGTATAATGGATTACCTACAATAGCAGTTTTACCAATACTTAACTTAAATGAGAATAATATAGTATCCTTTGCAAATAATTTCACACTACTATTTTTAACTCCTAAATCAGTTAGTTTTTCTTTTGTATCATAAATATAACCTCCATTTAATTCTCTTACTGAAACCCATAGGTTATTTCCATTTTCATAATATTCATTTTTATTTCTTGACGGAGTTCCTCCAATATCAAATTCACATACTTCACCAAGTGTTTTTATAATAACATCTTCACTGTATTGTGGTTCTTCTGTTTCGTCTTTTATATATTCAGCATAATTAAGCGAATATGAATTATTAGAAATATTTTCAATAGGAACTTCTACTAATAAATTTTTAATATCTTCATATGGATTATAATCATAAAATTTAACTTTGGTTGTTTGATGTGTTTTTGAAAACTTATATTCTCTACTAGTTTCCTTTTGTGTTCTAGATATTTTAACCTTTGTTTCTAAAACATCATTTCCATCTCTCTTTTTTATAAAGTAAAACACACACGTTTTTATTGATGTGTATGTAAATATACCTGATGGTAGATATATAATTTCTTTCAAATCGCAAGTTTTCATAAGATATTCTCTAATTGCTATTAATGATTTATTTGTTTTTGAAAACAAATCTTGACCATCAGGCAATACAACAGCACATTTACCATTAATCTTTAGCATATAAATAATTGCTTGAATAAATAGAGATACAGCATTATCTGTTTTGATAGGAACATATTCGCATTTTAAGGGACTTTGAAAATCATCATATTTTAGTCCTTTAATTCCATATGGCGGATTTGCAAGAATATTATCAAACTTTCTTGTTATAGGCTCACGAATACTATCACCTCTATCTAATTTCTCGAACATATGACCTGATGAGATTAACATATTTGATACTGCTAATTGGTATGTGTCAGGTTCTAATTCTTTTCCATATAGTCCTTCTGTTTTAATAAATTCCCAATTAGGATTAATATTTTTTGTATTTGATTGTTGTAAAATATATTGTAAATATGTAATTAAGAAACCACCTGTTCCCATAGTAGGGTCTCCACAAGTATCTATTGTTCCGTCGGAATATATTTGTGGGTCTATTAGCTTTACCATCATTTTTTTAATTAATGGTTGCGTAAAGAATTGTCCTAATACCTTACCTGTCATAATATCTTGAATTACTTCTTCATATGCATTACCCAAAACATCATATTCAGTTTGAGATAAGTCAAGAGAGATTAATTTATCAATTAATTTTTTATAAGTTGATTTATGTTGAATATCGAACCCTTTACCTTTCAAGAATATATTTCTTGTAGTAGGATGATTTGATAATATGTCATCCCATAAATATTTCATATTTACAGGAATATTATCCTCATTTTCATTTGATAGGTTAGTAAAACGAACAATTTCTAATAATTTTTTTTTATGATTAAAAATCATTTCATCTTCAATATGACTAAAATCATATGCGTAATTATCGATATCTATTTCACCCCCAAAATGTGGTTCGAGTAATTTCAATATTAGCAAATACGACATAGTTCTTAATGCTTTCTCGCCAGTTAAGCCTTCATTATCTCTTAATATATTCAAACAATTTTTAAATACGCTAATAAGTCTAGTTTTATTATCCATTTTTACCTCCTTTGTTTGACTAATTTGTTGTAATTCATCTAATGTAATACAAGGTGCTTTTTTATTTCTATGTCTAGTAAAATCGATTTTTTGATTAAAAACCTTTTTGCACAAGTCGCAGATGTATTCCTTTGTCATACTTATATATTCAAGATGTTATTTCTTTATATTAAGATAATTCACTTTTTATTTTTTTTAATAAAAAAAGAAATTTTAACTATACTATAAAACAGCACCCATCTTCTTTTTCTTATTTATAATAATAACTATATCATTTAGGTCTTTAACATTGTAATATTCTACCCATAATCCATATGGTGGAAATTTGTCATCTATTTCTGATAGTTGTTTGCTAATAATAGATAAATTTAAATAGTTCTTTTTGATTTCTGGAAATATCGTTAAATATTCATTAATTTTGCTCTTGCAGTTTTCTAATTCGTAATATACTCTTTTAATACTTAAATAATCAATCCAGTTTGTAAATTGACCTTTATATATTATATCTGGTTCTTTAGATAATCTATTATCGGTTTCGCATAACTTATAATAGCTTTCCTTATCTTTTATGTTCTTATCTGCAATAATTTTTCTCGCTTTTTCATAAGTTATTCCAGTAGATACTCTTTTATTATCTAATTCCAATAAATCTAATAATATAGATTTCACGTCATTTATTCCCGTATATTCAGATGTTGTATTTTCCTTTTCTACAATAGATTTATGTCTATTTTTAAATTCTATTTCGCTTAATGGAATTTCAATATCATGTAATAAGTATTTTAAAACTTCTATTACGGTTTCATACTTGTTATTTTCTTTAATATATACAGGCAATGATATAATTAATGATTTTTCTTTATTAGAACCATAAATCCCTAATTCATCAGGTCTAATACCTCTACCTATACATTGTTTTATATCTTGTATTGATAATTTAGGGTCACTTAAACAAATAAAGTCTAATTTATTAAAATCATATCCCATACTATATTTAGCTACAACATAACCAATACTATTTATAGTAGATTCGTATATTTTTATATCTCTATAGTCATAATCTAATTTTATTTCCTGTAATCTTGACTCTTTTTCGATATTAAAATTATCGCTAACTAATAAAAATGGGTTTATATCTGTTTTATTATTTTTATATTCTGTATAATGATTGTAGAATAAATTAAATGCATTTCTTTGCTTGTTATGAAAACTAAATCCAAAATGTCTTTTTTGCTTATTAAAATCATTAATAATATATTTTATACTATTAACACTCTCGATATTTTCACTATATACATATGGTTTTATAGTAGATAACCATTTTAATTTTATTAATTCCTTTATCTTTATAGGTGCATATAATTTACCAAAAATATGCTCGTTTTTTATTATTCTTTCTTTGTTTGGAGATGCTGATGTAAATATACGATATTTTATATTTATATTATTCAATAACCAAAATTCGGCATTTTTATTATGTAAATATTCTTCAATGCTCCAATGAGCTTCATCAAACCAGATTGTTATATTAGTTATATTATTCAATACTATTTTTTCATAGATTTTATCAACAGATTGCGTGCAACAAATTACTATTTTTTTATTAGGTAATTTTAAATAATCATCAAAATTGTTATCTATAGAATAATTAAATGTAATATAAATATCTGTTAATATTTTCAAATATTTTTTTGCGATATTTTGTAAATTTATTATTTTTCGTGGTGAAATTATAATAATAAAATCACTTTTAAGATATTGAAATAAATTATATACTATATAACTTTTACCAGCTCCTGTTGGTAATTCTATATATATTTTATTTTTTAATAAAAGTTCATCTATACTATATTTTATTGTGGATTTCTGATAATCTCGTTCATACCATAAATAATTTAATTCTTTATTTCTTTTACATCTTACCAAGTTATCAATTTCTTGTTTTGATAATTTTTTATATAATATTCCTAAATTCTTTATATGATTTTCAATAAGATTAATAATTTTTTTATCATAAAATTCAGTTCCCGCATCATACTTTATATTTAATTCAAAAAACTCGTTTTGTAATGAACGTTCAACATATCCTATTAATTCAATAGGTAATTCAAATACTAGTTCAAAATATCCTCTTTTAATTTCACCAGTTGCATATTGGGTATCTCTATCAGGAATATTATTCGTTTTTCCCATCTTGCATGCATCATTAATTTCATATGATGGGTGATTTCTTATATAAATATATCCGACAGAACTCATTTTGTATGTTATAATTATAAATTTATAAATCAAATTTTAAAAAAAAATATTTGAAAATATCTCTAACATATAGAAAATGAGTTCATGTTAATATCTACAAAACTAGAATATGTTTCCATATGTTTAATAAATATACCTAATTTTTTTAAGTCTATAATTTCATATTCTATTAGTTTTTCAATTATCTTATTGTATAATATTTTTTCAGAATCGTTTTCTTCAGTATATCTGGTTAATTTGTTATTAAAGTAGGTAAATATATCTTCTATGGAATATTCAGTAATAGTTTTTATTTTTAAGCATATATGGTCCGATGGTTTAAAATTATCAGAATATGATAATGTTCTATATTCTCCTTCCTTGTTAATATAAATGTATCCGATTTCCTGCATATTTTATACAATATATACATTTCAAAATTTAAAAATTGATTTTTTATTATACAGTATAAAAATGTCTGTATCTTGGATGATTAAGAACGTTGATACTTATAAATTAAATTGGGATTATCTGTCTGCCAATCCCAATGTTACCGTTGATATTATAAATAATAATCGCAAGCCATGGGTATGGAAATATATTTATTCTAATAAAAACGTAACATTAGAACAATTTAGACAAGTTCCGAAACCATTATGGGATTGGTCTATGTTATCTCTTAATGAAAACTTAGTATGGGATTTAGTATATAGTAATTATAAGGAACAATGGGATTGGTATGAGATATCAAAACATAAATGCGTAACATGGGAAATAATAAATATGTATAAGGAATTCCCGTGGGATTGGTTTGGTATTTCTGAAAATCCAAATATTACATGGAATATTATAGAAAAAAATAAGAATAAACCTTGGGATTGGGATTGTGTTTCAGAAAATCCAAATATTACATGGGATATAGTATCCGATAATATTGAATTATTTAATCCTGCTATTATTTCTAGACATCCTAATATTACTATGGATATAATCAACGATTACCCAAAGTATAATTGGAAGTGGAATGAAATATTATTAAATAAAAATATTACACTAGAATTTGTTCATGACAATATTATTAAGTTTAAGAAAAATAATAAAGCCACAGAAAACCCAGCTATAACATGGGATATTTATTCTTATCTTAATAAGTTTAAAAAAAATTCTGTTAATCCTAGTTTAATATATTCACAAGCTAATATCAATTGGCATTTAATTAAAAAAAATGCAACAGATGACGATTGGTATTATGTTTCGTTAAATCCTAATATAACAGATAAGATATTAAAAAGAAATGTCGATAAACATTGGAATTGGTCTAACTTATCAAAAAATTTATTTATGTGTCATCCATATGTAATTATAGAGGAAAGCGAATAATTAGTTTTCTTCGAAAACGATTTGCTATGCAAACAATTTGCTATGCAAACACGTTTTTCTAAAAAAAAATAAATTAGAAAAATGATTTCGAAAACACATTAGAAAATCTTTATCGCAATAATTCTATAGACATATTTTTTTTAAATCCTTTTAATAATACTTCGTTGTAACTAGGAATTATATTTATTTTTATATTATCTTTAATTACTAGCTTATCAGTATAATTTATATATAATTCTTTTAAGTTTGTAAATAGAGATAGATTTAATGTTTCATTATGTTTATTTACATACAAGTTTTCGATTTGCTGACATAACATAGAATTAAATATAAACCAAGACGCATCAGAGGTTTTTGATAGCTCTAATGTTGATAATTTATAAAATGGGTCTAAATTCATATCGTGAGAAATCGAAAGAGTAGTAACCATTGGTGCATATATAGATAAATACTTAGATTCAACCATATATAATTCTTTTAAATTAGGTAAAATTAAGTTACTGATGAATATCTTATTTAATACCAACTTTTGCAAGCTTTGCGCATTTATAGAAACTACATTAACATCATTTAAATGCAATTCTTTTAATCCTATATTATCAATAGATACAGTGCAACTATCGGGATATATATGATTGATTTCTAAATATTCCAATGTTGTCAAGTTCTCATATCCTGTAAGCTGATTATTGCATATTAGTTTCTTTATTCTACTATTTTTTACATTTAATTTTAAAATCTTATTAGGTAAAGATAAATATGAGTTTGATATATCAAATTCTATTAAATTATTAAATGCAGATAGTGGAGCAATAACTGCACAATTTTGCACAGTTAAATGCGTAGGACTATGAAATTCTGTCAAAGTAAATATAGGATGTATTTTTGAACTGGTTTCATACATAATATATATTTTTTTAATGTCTGTATCTGGTAAGATAATTTCATATCCAGTATGTGTTATTTTTAATTCTTCCAAACATTTATAATTTCTTAAATCCAATTTATTTATTTTATAATACTTTTCATTAACTATTGTCAATTTCTTAACCTTAAATAAATTCATATTGATTCTTATTGCTAAAAATTCAGCTAAAGAAATCTCTAATTCATTTATTTCTATTATTTTAATTAATCTATCCAAAATACTGGTAAAATTAAAATCTCTTATAGAATATGTAGAACAATATATATGCATAGCTGCTTTAACTATATCGAATTTAATTAAATGATATAACATATTATCAGTCATTATTTGATATATTCTTTTAGAAAGATTATGTGCTATTTCATACTCCTTATAACCTAAAACTCCGGATAAACATATAATATTACTAATTAGATTATATGTTTCAATATCTTGTCTATATTTCAAAAATAAGTTATCCAGATTAATATTTTGTTCATAAAATTCTTCTGTAAAATATGTATTTATTGTTGCCTTTACCATAAATATTATATCAGTGGATAGAAACCCATATTTCATATTATTGACATAAACCTTCATTGTTGTGTATTCAAGCATTTTTTTATTGATATAAAATTTCAATTTTAAGATTATTATATATTATGAATTTACCAAACATATCAGATGAACAAAAAAATATAATAGAAAAGTTAGAAAATAATAATGTAATAGTAGATAGCGTGGCTGGTTCAGGTAAAACTACTACAAATTTATTTATAGCTAAATGTTATAATAAAATGAATATATTGCTTTTAACTTATAATGCACGTTTGAAACTCGAAACTAGAACTAGAATAGATTCATTACATATAAAAAATATGGAAGCTCATAGTTTTCATGCTTTCTGTTATAAATATTATGGAAATTATTATAATGATGAAAAAATATATTATATGTTGCAAAAAAAAGTTAATCCAAAAGAAGATATTAATTTTGACATTATAATTATAGATGAGGCACAAGATTTAACGCCTCTATATTATGAATTAATTTGTAAAATTTGTAATGATAATAAAAAAATACCTAAATTTTGTATTCTAGGAGATAAATATCAAAGTATTTTTGAATATAATAATGCGGATTCAAGGTATATGATGTATTCTAATTATTTATTCAATATAAATGACTATGAATGGGTTAAATGTAAATTATCAACGAGTTATAGAGTTCCAAAAGAAATATGTGATTTTGTTAATGTATGTATGATTGATAAGAACAGAATTAAATTTAATAAAATTTCCGGAAACAAACCAAGATATATTGTATGTGATACATGGGATAGAGAAGCGAATTATGTGGTTAAAGAAGTTAAATATTATTTAAATCTTGGTTATCATCCTCAAGATATCTTTATATTGGCTTCTTCTATTAAAAATAAACAAGGTCCTGCTGGTTTAGTAGAAAAGTTATTAATTAAAGAAAAGATACCTATTTTTATTCCTTCTGCAGAAACCAAAATAATGAACAATAATATTAAAAAAAAATTGGTTATATCCACTTTTCATCAAGTAAAAGGTTTAGAAAGAAAGGTTATTATTATACTGGGGTTTGATGCTTCTTATTTTTATTTTTTCAAAAAAAATAGTGACTATTCTTGCACTAATGAATTATATGTTGCTGTAACGAGGTCTATAGAAAGAATATCACTTATTCATAATTATGAATTTGGATATTTATATTTTCTTAAAAAAATAGAAGAATACTGTGATGTAATTAAATATAATGAAGTAGAACAAAAACCATTAAAAGAAGATGTAAAAATAAAAATAGTTTTGATAGAAGATATTATAAGACATATTCCTATTAATATTATTATAAATTCCGTTAATTTATTCGAATATGAAATAAAAAGAAACCCAGAAAATTTAATTATGATGACTGATAGAATAAAAGCATCCAATACTGTTATGAATGTTCATAATATTAATAAAATTTCTATAATATTGCTTACCGAATTAAAAATAACGGGAAAAATAGAAATAATAGATATTATGAAAGAATCAAAAATAGAATGTGATGATATTGCAGAGTTTTCTATAGATAAATTATTAAAATTAGCTACACAATATGATTTATTTCAGAAAGGATATTTATTTAAGAATTTATATATTAACAAATACGATTGGTTATATTTAGAGAATATTCAAGAATGCATGCAAAGAATAGAAACCCTTTCTATAGCAAAAAATTGCAAATTTAATTTTATGTTAGATATTGATGACAAGGTTTGCACTGAATTATTAGGGGTTCCATTACGTAGTTATATTGATTGCGTGGATTTTGATAATAAAATTATATATAAATTTGAATGTAGAGAAGAACTAAACAAAGAAAACTATATTTATTTAGCAATTCAAAAGTATATGATATTAAAATTACAAAAAATAGCAAATCAAAGACTCGGGGATATATTAAAAAAACTAGATACTCCTTTAGCAAAAATATTAAGAGTTAATTATAAATATGTTTTATATAACTTTCTAACAAATGAATATATAGAAATCAAAAGTAATTTGAATAACTTAACAAAAATGATGGAAATTATTATTAATAAAAAATATAAAGATAGAATAGCAGACAATGCAAATAGTTTTTTAAGCGAGAATTTAGTTATTTTTAATAAATATTTTGGAATATAAATATTAAAAAAATAATAATTAAATATAATAATGTGGTCAGATGAAACGAAAAACAAGATAGATAGCATGAAAAAATTGATATTAAAAAAGAAAATAATATTAGGATTTATGATTGAAAGATATTCTAAATTTGATATGGGATTGAATTTAATACAATGGAGTTTTGTTTTAATAGTGCCTGTTCTTTCTTTAATTAGCGAAATTCAAGTAGTAAATTTTAGTAAATTTATTTTAATAATTAGCACATTGACTGCTGCTATAATTAAGCTAAAAAATCATCTTAATTTTGATAAAATAGTTAGTGACTGTAAAGACCAATGCATTAAATATGAGAGACTATACCAACAAATTGACAGTGAAATTCTAAAACCTGATGTTAAAAAACAATCTGAAGATGAATATATTTATTGGCTAACTAAGGATTTAAATATAATAGAACTCGGAGACCCTGATATTTCATATATTGATAAGCAAAAATTTATTAAAAAATGCAAAGATGCAAATATACCATATGAAGATGATATGACTAATTTAATTAATATGTATTCTGACAAAAAATTTAAACAAGAAATAAAAAATTATAATAATAAAGCAGATACCAATTGGGCTATAAATAGATTGAATATGTTATAGATTTTTTCATTTCATAAAAAAATCGGATTTTCTATTATATGAAAAATCTATAAATAAAAAATCTATGAAAAATTCTCTACTTTCCGTTCAAAACATATTTTATTTTACTATTCAATTCATAAATATTAATTGGTTTATATAAATATTCATCAAATACTCCGTTTTGTTCTTCTATTATCTGTCCGGTAATTGCTATTAATTTTGGACATTTTTTTTCTTTGTAATAATCTCTTATAAATTCTGCTAATTCAAACCCTGACATATTAGGCATTCTAATATCTATTAACATAACATCATAAAAATAAGATTTAATTAATTCTATAGCATCAAATCCATTTTTTGCGTTTTCAACATATTTAAAATTTAATTCCTTTATTGTTTTAACTAATAGCTTTCTTCCTATGATATCGTCTTCTACAATTAGAACAGAATAATATAAATTTGGATTAGTCATAATACTTATTAATTTGTCATATGATAATTTGTTCATAGATTCATCACATTTAGTATTATTATTAATTGCTATAGAATATTTATATTTCATTTGGCTTATATCAGTTTCTACATTGACTATAATTAAATCAAAGTCTTCATAATATTTTTGGTTTTCTTTACTTGTATATAAAAATGATATGTTATGAAAATTTAATAATTTGATAACATCTTTATTTTCTCCAATAACCAATATATTTTTATCTATATTTTTTATACTATTACATTCACTCAATATACTCAATTCAAATGATGTTCCTTTACTATTCGTATAATTTAGTTTTAATTTACCTCCTAATAATTCCGCTAAATAAGAGCTTAGTCTAATACTTATTCCATCAATATTAGTATATGTTTCATCTAATATGTTTTTATTCATTCCAATTCCAGTATCTGATATAATAATATTAATTAAGTTATTTACTGAACTAACATATATATCAATTGCTCCTTCATATGTATAATTAATAGAATTCTCTAATATATTAATTATAATTTGTTTTAATCTTATTTCATCAGTATAAATAATATCTTGAATAGAATCGGCTACAACAACATTAATTGGAATATCATTTTTATTAATATCATTTATAATAAATAAAATATTCTGTATGCAATCTGTTAAGCTAAATCTAGTAATATTTAATTGAAGCTTTCCCATTTTTAATTTTGTTAAATCTATAATATCAATTATTGAATTAGATAAAGCAAGAGCAGACATTTTTAATTCTCCATCGCTTGGTACAAGTTGTAAAATATTATTTAATGGATTTCTTATACTATGGCTAATATTACTTAACATTATTTCTTGTTCTTTTTTTTGTTTATCTAATAAAAATTTATGGTATAATTTATCTATATATGATGTTAGTATAAATGCATCATTATCATTTATGGTAATTTCGGATTTTACGTTACATAAAAACAATTTATATTTATATCCAATTTTGCTTATTATTTCTGTTCCACCTAGTAATATTTCTTTATAGTTTGAAATATTAAAATTATATTTTTTTGTTATTCGTATTATATCAGGTTCTAGATTCATTAATGTAAAATCTGGCAATATATACCATAATTTATTTTTCCAACACAATATAGCTTTTTCACATTCATAATTTGAAATTATAAGCTTTAAAAAAATATCAATAGTTATTTCTGTATTATAAATATTGCTAAGTAACATTTTAAAATTTGAATATATATATTATATAACAATAAAATGGCAAGTTCAAAAAGAAATTTTACTGACTTTAAAGACTTTCCCGGAGAACTCAATGATTCCGGATATTATGTATTGCCTACGTTATGGCATAAAGATGAATTAGATAGATTAAGAAAATGGACTATTCATATTAGAATGATTAAAAAAGGAGACAAATTAAAAGGTATTGATTGGAATATGTTAAAAGAAATTCAGGTTCCAATTGAACAAAAATATTTTACGGATAAAATAGAAGATAGTATTATTTCGGAAATGTGGGTAGAAACAGGAATTGAAGGAGGAAAAATAACCAGAAATTCACCAACATATTTTGAAGAGCCAATTTACAAAGGAAGAAGTAATGAAAGAAACGTATTCCAGAGAGCTTTAATAGAAAGTCGTTCTACTTGGTTAAAGAAAAAAGATTTAGGTTTATCTGAAAAGAAAGACCAAAAACATAAGGAAGCTCCTGAAATGTATTTTCCTATGTTAGCTAAAACATTTAAAGATGCCGAAAAATATTTAACATATCCTTTATATATTCAGCCAAAACTGGATGGTGTAAGGTGTATTATTTATTTAAAAAATAAAGATGATATTAATTCTGTAGTTGCTTATACTAGAACTAAAAAAATATTTCCTAGTATTGATTACATAAAAGAATTATTATATCCATTCTTAAAGAAATTTTATAAAAAAAATAGTTTATATTTGGATGGAGAATTATATAAACATGGTAAATCTCTACAAGAAATATCGGGAGATAGCAGAAATGAAAAAGAAAAAAAGGATAATGAATATCATATTTATGACTGCTTTTATCCAGATGAGATGGATATGCCATTCAATGATAGACATTCATTATTAGATAAATTCAATTCTGAAATTAATAATAAAATAAAATATGTCAAGGAAGTTCCAACATTTCTTGTAGAAAACAAAGCAGAAGCTAATAAAAAATATAAAGATTTCATTAAACAAGAATATGAAGGAGCAATGCTCAGAAATATAAATGGAGTATATGTAGGAAATCCAGATAAAGCAACTACACGGTCAAATGATTTAGTAAAAATGAAACCATCATTTACTGATGAATTCAAATGTGTAAATTATACAGAAGGAAAAAGAGGTAAAGATAAAGGAGCCGTAATTTGGATTTGCGAAAATAATGGTATTCAGTTTAATGTAACACCAAAAGAAACATATGATGAACGATATGAATTATACAAAGAATGCTTAAAAAATTTCAATAAAAAATATAATGGAAGATTACTAACCGTAGAATATCAAGATAAATCAGAAGATGATATTCCTCTAAGAGCAAAAGCAATTGGGTTTAGAGACATAGAATAATATTAAAATAAATATATATTTTTTTTAATATATAAATGCTTAATGAAATTTTAATAGTAATAATAATATTATATTTATTAATGTTATATTTTTGTTCTGATGAATCTTATTTATTATCTGGATTTGCTAATAATAACCTATTTATAAATCCAAACACTAAATATGAAAGTTTGCATACGTCTTTTAATTAATTAAATTTTAATATTTTTTTTAATAATTTATTTTTTATAGTATAATATACATATAGACTTTTAATAAAATGGCAGGAGAAAAAGGATTCTTAGATGAATGGTTAGCCGTAATGGTATCAGTTATATTGGTATTAGTTCTGTTGGTTTTCCTTAAGTTAGATGCTTTAACTGTTTTAACAGGACCCGCAACAGCAACAACAGCAGATGTATCTAAAACATCTGGATTTTTAAATAATACAGCACTTTGGGCACCAGGTCGTAACACTGAATTCAGTGGAACAAACCAAGGATTCAGAGCTAAACGCCACAATCCCCATCACCACCGTCAGGGATTTGAATCACCCTCCTTCTGGGTTGCTCCTGTAGATGAGCATGATATGAATAGACTTGCTGAGATGCAGAAGGAACCATTAAGCGGATTTGCAGCTGGTCGTTCAGTTAATGAGGGAATGCTCGTAGGTTCTCTTTCTGGAAGATAAATTATAACTAAAAATACTATAAAAACTTAAATAATATATATTTTTTTTAAATAATTTTCGGGTTAAAATAGAACAAATACATAAATATACAATGGACGAAGATAAAACAAAAGAAGAACAAACTAAATCAAAAGATGAATCATCTAAAGAGTCCAATATATTAGTAACATTAATCGTATTTATTTTTAATAATTTTACTAATATACTTGTAATAGTGTTAATATTATTATTATTCTATTATGCATATAATCAATTTAATGAAACAGAAGAAGAAGCATGTGTTAAACAAGCTCCTGTAATGAATGATAAAGTTAGAGACTTTGATATTAGAGAAGCAATTCAAGAATTAAAAATAATGCAAAAAAGAATATTAAATGGTATTTCTAATATAGCATAAATGGTATTATTTTTTTTTTGAATATTTTTTATGTATTTTTTATATCCAAAATTTGAATTTATTATAGGATGATATCACTATATAAATAACAATGGACGGAGGATAAAGAAAGGTTAAACAGATTTCACTTCTTGAACATGCTAAGAAAAAAAGCATGTGGGCAGGTAGCAAAGAAATGCAAACTATCGAAACTTATGTTTTAGAACAAGAATGCTTTAAATTAGAAGAATTAAAATATCCTCCAGCTTTATTAAAAATTATTGATGAAGTTATTGTAAATGCCTTAGACCATTTTGTCCATAATCCTAAGACTGTTACAGAAATAAATGTAAAATTTGATAATGGAACAATTAGTGTTTATAATAATGGTCCCGGTATTTCTATTGAAAAAACTAAAAATATTAATGGAGTAGAAATGTATATTCCACAAATGATAGCTTCTGAATTCTTAGCAGGAGATAATATAGATGATACAGGAGATAATATTAAAGGTGGAACAAATGGCGTAGGTTTAAAACTTGCAAATGCATTTTCTAATATTATGATATTAGAAACCATAGATAATGGATTTTTATATAAGCAAGTTTTTAAAAATGGTTTAACTATTATTGAACCTCCAAGTATTACGAAAACAAAAGAAAAGCCATATACAAGAATAACATTCGAGCCTAATTATAAAGAATTCAATATCGATTCTACATTTTATCCAACTTTAGATAAATTATTAACAACTAGAAGTTATCAAGGAGCCGTTTATGTTAAAGCAAAATTTAAATATAACGATGTTCTAATTGATATTCCTAGTTTTAATAGTTTCTGTAGAATGTTTTCATGTAATGAAGTATTAACAACTACTATTAATGCTGAATATGTATGGGATGTTGGATTTGCTGTTAGCGATGGTAAAGAATGCCAATTATCCATTGTTAATGGAGTTCATATGCCAAAAGGTGGAACTCATATTTTACATATTCAAAAATTGCTAGTGGAAAACTTGAAAGAGTATGTAGAAAAAGAAATTAAGAAAGCTGGAGTAAAGTTTAATAAAAACTATATTCTAAATAATGTTCATATATTTATGAAAGGTTCTATTCCATCGCCTCAATTCTTGAGTCAAACAAAAGAAGCGATTAGCGACCCAATAGAAAAATTTAAAAACTATAAAATTCCAGAAACTTTTTATAAAAAATTATGGGATTTATTGGCTCCTGCTATTTTAGATAGCTTTTTAAAAACACAGATTGGTTCTACTAAAACAAGAACCAATAGAAGTAAAATAGATGTTCCCAAATATAAAGAAGCTAAATTTTGCAGAGATGTCAAGGAATGTCTTAAATGTGGTTTAATTATTACAGAAGGAGATAGTGCATCTGGAACTGCAGATACTGGATTATTAGATAAAGCAACACCCGAATTCACATATGATTATTATGGAGTTTTTGGAATCCAAGGAGTTATGATGAATGGGCTTAAAGAAAGCTTAGAAGTAATAAATAAAGGAACTGTAAAAAGAATTCCAAAAAAGAAAATTAATGATAATGACCGCATCAGTTGTTTAATTAAAGTTCTTGGATTGGATTTTAATAAAACATATGAAGATGATAAGGAATTCAAAACATTAAGATATGGATTTCTTGTTGGATTAATGGATCAGGATTTAGACGGTTTTAATATCTTTGGTTTATTATCAACATTTATTATGACATACTGGCCTGCCCTAGTTAAAAAAGGATTTATTAGAAGAATAAATACTCCAGTAATTAGAGCATATCCAACTAGCAAAAAAGATTTTGTAAAAGAATTCTATAGTGAAAAGGAAGCCAAGATTTGGATGGATTCACTAGATGAAAAAACACTTGCAAAATATAAGATACAATATTATAAAGGATTGGGAACTCATAGACAATCTTTTAAAGAAGTTACTCAAATGTTTAAAAACATTGATAGTAAAATTGTAACATATATTCTGGATGAAAATGCAATTAAAACAATGTTTATTTATTATGGAACTGAAACTTCTGATAGAAAACAGGCTTTATCATTTCCAGTAAATAAAGATTATAGCGATAAGAAAAATATTCCTATTAGCGAACATTTTGAAATTGACTCTAAGAGTTTTCAAAGAGATAATATTATTAGAAAATTACTAAATCTAGTTGATGGGTTTGTTTCTAGTAGAAGAAAAGTGTTTTATACTATTAGAAAACATGGTAATGGAGAAATTAAGGTTCAAGGATTGGCTGGAAAAGTTGTAGCAGATGCTAATTATCATCATGGTGAAGCATCTTTGGAATCTACAATTACAAGAATGGCACAAGGTTATCCTATGGCAAGAAATCTTCCATTATTATTACCTCTCGGACAATATGGAACTAGAAGTAAAGGATATAAGGACTATGCATCAAGCAGATATATTTATACAAAAGTTAATAATAAACTAGCTGATAAATTATTCAGAAAAGAAGACGAATTCATTTTAGAATATGAAATAGAAGATGGAAAACGATATGAACCAAAATATTATGTTCCAATTATTCCATATGTATTATGTGAAACAAATGAATTACCAGCTACTGGTTGGGCTATAAATATACAAGCTAGAGATATTGACCACATTATAAAAAATCTACGATTAATGATTAATGGCGAAATCTCTCATTGCAAACCTCTTCCTATGTGGAATAGATGCTTTAAGGGTTCAATTAGAAAATATAATGGTAGAAACTATTCAGTAGGAAATTATGATTATGACCCTAAGAAACGAATTGTTCATATTACAGAACTTCCATTGGGAGTATTTAGTAATACATATTTAAAGGGTTCTGATGATGAAAAAGATAAAGAAGATAAGAAAGGAATTCAAACAAAAGAATTTATTGATGATTTCGATGATGATACAACAATGGATGGTGTTGATATTAAATTATATCTTAAAGAAGGAGCATTTGAAAAAATCAGCTCTGATAATAGTAAATATGGAATCGTAGATAAACAAGGCAATGCAATTTTTGATTGCTTCGAAGATTATTTCGAACTACGCGCTCCTATTTATGATAGAATAAATCTAGTTAATGAAAAAGGAGAAGTTGTAGAATACGATACATATGAAAAAGTATTTGATGATTGGTTTGTATATAGAAAAAATCTATATGCCGTAAGAATAGAAAGAGAAATCATTTTATGTAAATTAAATATTAAAATGCTAGAAAATATTCAAAGGTTTAGCAAAAATCATGATACATATAAAATTACAAATAAAACTACAGAAGAAATGGCTAATAAGATATTCGAAGATAATTCTTATGATAAATTCAATCATAGTGTTTTAGAATCACCGAAATTTACAAATGTTTCTGAACTCATTAAATTGATTACAGAAACAGATGCAAGTTATGATTATTTATTGAAATTATCTTATAGAGATTTAACTTCTATTAATTTTAATAAGAGAGATGAAAAAATTAAAGAATACAAAGAAAGAGTTAAATATTTAGAAGATGAAACTGGAAAGTTTAAAGGTTCTAAAATCTGGCTTAAAGAATTAGATGAATTAGACGCAGCTATCAAACAAGGTTTAACTTCTGAATGGTTCTATGGTGAAAACGAAGTTAAATTTGAGTAAATATCAAATTTTAGTTAAATATCAAATTTGAGAATTTGATTAATATATTTTTTTATATACTATATTTTTTTTTAAATACATTTAGATATTTTTAAATATTACTATATTTTTTTTAGATATTAGTATAAAAAAAATAATATAAAAATAATAATATAAAATGTCACAATTAACATGTCCGGAAGGGGCTTATGTTACACGAGTTTATGGTAGGGCTGGTTCATCAATAGATAAATTTTGTGCTTTATGTTCTGATGGAACAAATCATTGTAATGGAACTGGTAATGGTGGAGGTGATTTTGGACTAAATAATAGATTAGGTTTTAATAAAATTTCTAATTATTCTTATGGAAATGACGATATGTCAGGATTTGCTATTAATAATCCTGATGGACTTAGTGTCACAAAGTATGGAACAACATCAGGTATAACTCAAAGTGATTATAAATGCCCACTTAATCAAGTTATAAATAATATTTCATATGTTGGCGATACAAATATTGGTTGGGCTCACCATGTTCAAGGTGTTGGATGTATAAGCATCCCAACTCCTAAATACAAATTAACATGTCCTGCTAACTCATATATTACAGAATTACGTGGCGGTGCTGGTGCTGCTATAGATAGATTATGTGCTAAATGTTCAGATGGAACTAATTTAGGATGTTTAGGAGTTTCTGGTGGAGGAATTCCATTTAATCAAACTTCGAATGATGGATTTGAAAAATTTGATATATCAGAAATTACAGATAATAATGATAAAATATTAAGAAATATAACATTGTATGGAAAAAATATTACTTCTCCTAGATATGGAGATACTGGCGGAACTTCATCAACACTAAAATGTAATGATGGTGAAGTAATTAGTTCTATTACTCCAATTAGTAATTGGGGAAATAGTACTCTTACACCTAGTTTAAGTTCAGTATTATGTTACAAAAAACCAGTAGCTACAACAGGAACTGGCACAGGCTCAAATACAGGCACTGGTAGTGGTTCTGGTACAAACACGGAAACTGAAAATACTAATTATACCACTGGGGATAACACAGAGGATGATACTCCAAATTATACATTATACATTATATTATTCATCGTTGTAGTAATAGTTATGTCTTTATTATTTATGGGAGATGGTGAATCAAAAAATAAAAGAAGAATGATGTATAACCAATATCCTCAAAATAATATGTATAATCAATACCCTATGCAAAATATGCCAATGAATAATACGCCTATGCAAAATATGCCAATGAATAATATGCCTATGCAAAATATGCCTATGCAAAATATGTCAATGAGGCAATATTAATAATTTAATAGATTTTTCATATTAAATTCTGTAATTATATTTATTTTTTTTAATATATTTATTTTTTATATATATAAAATATTATATAAAAAATATTATAAAATGTCAAAATTAACATGTCCTTCTGGTTCTTATATTACTGTATTTGAAGGAAAATCGGGAGACTCTGTAGATAAATTTTGTGCTGTATGTTCTGATGGTTCCAGACATTGCAATGGAGTTGGTGAAGGTGGTGGTTGGTTTTCTACAGCAAATAAAAAAGGTTTTAGTAATATTTCTAATTATGGTTATGGAAATGATGATATGACTGGATTTGGTATAAATAATAATGGTACTGATTTTAAAAGAGGCACTACATTGGGTGGTGTTAATAAAAAAGATTTTACATGTCCAAATGGAACAATTATGAATGAAATATCATATGTTGGAGATACTACCAGAGGTTGGGCGCATCAGGTTAGTAGTATTAATTGTATTCCTTTACCATCAAGTGTAAATTCATTAGATTGTCCTTCTGGTGCTTATATTACAGAGTTAAGTGGTGGGGCTGGTGGTGCTATAGATAGATTATGTGCTAAATGTTCAGATGGAACTAATTTAGGATGTTTAGGAGTTTCTGGTGGAGGAAGTGCATTTAATTCACAACAAGTTTCTAATGGTTTTAATAAAATTGATATGGGATTTATTGATGATAGTGGAGATACAATATTAAACCATATGAAAGTTTATTCTAATGATTCAGATATAATTCCATATGTAGGAGGTAAATATATGGAAAAGCCAGCTTCAATTGTATGTAATTCAGGACAAGTTATTAATTCAATTAAACCCATTAAGGCAACTAATATTCTTCCTTATGTTCCATCTATTTCAGGAACTTGTATTGATAAGCCAGCAGCTAGTTCTAATACTGGAACTGCAGCAGCTGGAGATGCAGAAGATTCTAATACTTCATATTCTGGAACATATATTTTATTATTTATAATTTTTATAATAGTTATAGCTTTATTATTCATGAGTGGTGGTAGTGATGAGCCAAAAAATAGAAGAAGAATGATGAATATGCAACCTATGTATAGCCAGCCTATGTATAGCCAGCCTATGGCTAGCACATATCCTCAAAATAATATGAATATGCAACCTATGAATATGCAACCTATGAATATGCAACCTATGAATATGCAACCTATGAATATGCAGCGTATGCCAAGTCCTTATTTATAATAATTTTTTAACTTATTTATATTTTTTTTTTATATATATAATGGGAGCCTCTAAAAGTACATTAGTACAATGTCCTACCGACTCATATGTTACAAAATTTCACGGAAATTCTGGCAATTCTATTAATAAATTATGTGCTACATGTTCAGATGGAACAACTATTGGTTGTAGAGGTGGTGATGGTGGAGACCCATTTGAAATTTCTAATTTAGAAGGTTTTAATAAAATAATATTAGGAAAAAATCAAGTTTATACTAATAGTATTCGTATTCCAGGTGGAAAAACTCTTGGAGGAACAGGAGGTATAATATCAGGAGATTATTATATTACAGGAAATAAAGATGAAATGCCAGCTGATATGTTATATGAAATAAAATGTCCAGAAAATGAAGTAATATCATTATTAAATATAATGCGTAGTCCTGATAAAACAACAGGATTGATAGACAATAGCTTACCAGGTTTAATATCAGCCGATAATTTATGCATACCTAAAAAAATAAGTAATTCTACAGTTTCTAGCAATTCTGGTAGTTCAGGAAGTGGAACTAGCAATTCAACAACTCCTCCAGCAGACAATTCATATTTAATTTATATTTTTATTGCTATAATTTGTGTTGTATTATTATATGTTATGGTTGGTTCTTCTGCAACAAATGTAAAAATTTTATCTAATAAAAGAGTATATCCTATGTCTCAATCCCCATATTTAGTTCAACAACCAAATCCTTATCCACAACCTATGCAACAACAATATCAACAACAACCTCAATTTCAGCAAATGCAACAATATAATCCACAATATCAACAATTCAGATAAATTTATAAAAAAAAAATTTAATGTAATTAATTTTTATATATAGTTAATGTTCGAGCGCTTGGGTCATTGCTAGATATATATCTTGGCATCCAATAATAAGGCAATAAATCATATTTATAGTATTCATCATAAATTTTTTTATAATATTTTTTTTCTTTTTCATATAGTGGAATATCATCAGAAATAATAGTATCAATATATGATTGAATAATATTATATAATGATTTTCCTTTATTACTTACTCCATCACTAAATGCTTCTTTTTTTCTATATAAAATATTTTCTGGTAATAAATCTTTAGTCATATAATTAATAGAATCTCTTAGTAAATATTTTTCTATATAATTATAGTTATTATGATTTCTAATATGACAAGGTATAGATAAATAATAATCTACAAATTCTTTATCTAAAAATGGAGTTCTTGGTTCTAGACCATTAGAAGAAATTGATTTATCAGACCTTAAAACATCAAATTTATGAATATCTTTTAATAGTCTTCTTGTTTCTTTATCAAATTCTATATCATCGGGACATTTATTCATATATAAATATCCTCCGCATAATTCATCTGAACCATCGCCATTAAAAATTACTTTTGCTTCACTATTTTTTGATATATATTTACCTAATAGATAATTTCCAATACTTGCTCTAACTGTAGTTGTATCATAACTTTCGATATTATAAATTATATCAGGAATAGCATCTATCATTTCTTGTTCTGTAACTATAATTTCATGATGTTCTGTTTTAAGATATTCCGCAACAATTCTAGCATATTTTAAGTCTTCTGAATCATTTAACCCAATACTATATGTTTCTATTTTTTGTTTATTATTATTTATTCTACAAACTAAAGCAGTTACTAAGCTACTATCTAAACCTCCTGATAATAAACATGCAATTGGTCTATGTGTATTTTCATATCTTTTTAACACTGCGCTATGTAATTTGTAATAAATCTTTCTATATATCATATTAATATCTGCAAAATCATTAAATTGCTGAATATTTGTTTTATGCGAAACATGAGTATATCTGGGTATAATATATTTTGTATATTCTTCTACTTCATATTTACCCGAATTATTATTCGAATTGTTACCCGAATTATTATTCGAATTGTTACCCGAATTATTATTCGAATTGTTACCCGAATTATTATTCGAATTGTTACCCGAATTATTATTCGAATTATTCAATATCATATAATGTCCTGGGTGGAAATATTCTATTTTATTGTTAATTTCTGAACTTAATTTATCTATACATTTTAATTCAGAACTAAACATTATAGCATTTCCATAAGAATAATATAATGGACGAACGCCATATGGGTCTCTAGCAACATATATTTTATTATTATCTACTAATATAAAAGAAAATTCGCCATCTAGCATAGTTAGTGTTTGTTCTATTCCATATTTTTTATATAAATAAATAATTACTTCGCAATCTGATTCAGTTTGCGGTTCAACATCTAATAAATTATATAACTGTTTATAATTATAGATTTCTCCATTACATATTAATTTACAACCTAAAATATCAAATGGTTGTCCTGAATCTGTTGTTAATCCATTTATAGCTAATCTATGAAATATTAATTCATATAATTCTCCCTTTTCTATTTTTGTTTCTTCAGGTCCTCTATTCTTTCCGGATTCAATAGCTTTTTTATATAATTCAACATCTGATATTATATAGTTTATCAATGCTAAAATACCACACATTTTTTAATAAAAAATAAATTTATGTTTATAAAAAAAAATTTTCTTAA
>Ga0114973_10000829_pt1 | contig 23195 bp, 28 predicted proteins | sample M_140807_MF_Meta_FD_87025 | JGI IMG/M metagenome (GOLD analysis project Ga0114973, IMG submission 87025) | Freshwater microbial communities from Lake Montjoie, Canada to study carbon cycling - M_140807_MF_MetaG | ecosystem: Environmental > Aquatic > Freshwater > Lake | place: Lake Montjoie...
GGGGAAGTTACTGTACCTGTTGCAACTAGCTCTTTCGAAATTGAAAATAACATGTATGGAGGCTACTGGAATCCTTGGGGTTATGCTACAAACGGCCATCAGGTGCTGATTGATCTAGATGCCGGTGATTTGGTAGTAGGATTCTACTTCTTATCGGAAAATAGCACTAGCTGGACCTATATGCCTAATGCTTGGGATGTCGGTATTGGAAGAGCCTGGGAAAAAGGTCTGAACAATTTTGCATTTATGACGCACAACGGCGCCTTATTCGCAGCAGGCGGGTATGTCTATATGAACTATAATATGACAACTGGCGCCTTTATTAGCGGAGGCACCAGTGAGATACTCTTTGGGGGCAACTTTGGCATTAATGCTGTAGGTGACCGAATGTCAGCACGGACTGAGCTGCCAGTCACAGGAGACTATGAGTTTAACTGCTTTACAGGTGCAGGAATTGTTAAAGTTACCACGCCTGCCACATATAACCTGGCATTTAATGACGCCACTTGGTCATGGGACTAAAATAAAATAAAACAAAATAAGATATGACACAATATAGAAAAGTAGAACTTTTACTAGTTAAAGGCGAAAGAACAAAAGTGATAGACACCTCTGAAGTAAAACTACGTGAAGAAGACGCAACGGTTGCTGACCTGAAAGCAGCAGGGTTTGCTAAACTCTTTAATGCAGACAAATACATTAAAGACCGAGAAGAGGTAACTGGAACCGCATACATCGTGACTACTGATGAGTCGCTGGTATCAGCGGACAGGCACTTGCAATACAAACTCTATGTAACCGCGAAGTAATTTAGGAGCCTATAGAGAAAACTTTTTTACTCTGGTGTATAAAAAAGATATCAGAAGTAAGGAGGAAAAATACTATCTTCTGGCTTAACTAAAACAACTAACATGAGTAAAACATCGGTAAAAGGTAGACTTGAGACTCTACGAGATTGGATTCTTTCATTAAAGAACTCTAAACAGTCTTCTCGTTAAGAATACATTAAAATTGGGCCTGCCTTGGATTTGACAGGCGAAGGTAGTCTCTTGAGACGCATGCAGGGTTAGATGGAAATCCTTAATCACCTATCACAACTCAAACGGCAACGTTTACAACTCCGAGGATATGATGAGTATCCCCACCTCAATCACTCGCGTGGCTGAGGAGGTAGAGCTAGCGATAGCAGCTTAACCACTGAGCGGCAACTGCTCAGGAAAAGAAAGTTGCACACTGAGTACACCCAACGGCTCATTAAATTCAGGAGGGAAGAACCCATTGGTTGTCGCGTTGACGATGGTGAAGAACCAACCGACTAGTTTGTCCGTTTAGAAAAATTGACTAAGCATGTGAATGAGTCCATTGGACATTCGAGCTGGACGAGGGTTCGACTCCCTCCAGGTCCACACCCAGATACTTTTTTTGATTGGTCTTGATATATATAAAATAAAACAATATGTACAAGATCAATCGGAAGTATCACTTCATATATAAAACCACAAACTTACTTTCTGGACGATACTATATCGGAATGCATTCAACGGATAATCTAGATGATGGTTATCTAGGTTCTGGTAATAGATTAATTCAGGCAATTGCAAAGCATGGTAAAGAAAACTTCAAACGAGAAATTCTTGAATTTTGCTCATCCCGAGAAGAGTTAGCCCTAAGAGAATCCGAAATTGTCGATCTTGATGAGATTGCAAAAAAGGATTGCATGAACTTAAAAGTCGGTGGAATCGGCGGAGGAAGAATTTGGAACGAAGAACATATGAAAGCCTTTTCAAAAGCCGGAAACGAAGCCTTTAGAAAAAAACTTAAAGACGACGGAGAATTCCGAGAAAAATTTTCATCATCGGTTAGTGAGTCTAATACAAATCTAAAAAGAGGATTCTTAAAGTCGCCGTTAGATTGGACCGGTAGATTACACTCAGAAGAAACAAAATCTAAAATGAAAGAATCTAAAAGCGGAACCGGTAAAGGGGATAAAAATTCTCAATTTGGAACTTGTTGGATAACCAATGGTTCTGAAAATAAAAAGATAAAGAAAACAGATGACTTGCCAAAAGGTTGGTCATATGGTAGAAAGATAAAAATTGGAAAGTAATACAGATAGGGTTCTGTCACCGCCTGCTAAGCGAGTGGTACTTTCAGGTATGTGTTTCGAGTACACTACTTTCCGCAATCTTAAAAAAACTAAAAGGTATGAAAGACGAAGTAATAATTAAAGGCCAAGTTGGCTAAAGAATATATAAATTGATTTGGGGGATTAGCTCAGCTGGCTGAAAGATATATAAATTGATTCGGGGGTATAGCTCAGTTGGCTAGAGCATCTGCCTTGCACGCAGAGGGTCATGGGTTTTTTCGGACCCACTCATTAGCGATGATGAGTTAAAAATTGGGTGAATTGCTGGAACGCTAAGTCCTAACGGATATGCCAATCAGCAGCCAAGCCAGAAGTACACTTCTGGAAGGTTCAGAGACTACTGGAGAGGTTGAGCCCTCTTAATAACCAGTTCAAGCGCCCAACGTCTCACTGAGACGATGATATAGTCCAAACTAAATGGAAACATTTAGACTGCTGCGAATCCCTTTACCTCCACAAAAAGCCAGACTATTCGGTCTGGCTTTTTAATTTAATCATGTCAGATGTACTTGGGACAAATATATAAACAAAATACCCAATAACAATGGCATCAGCAGGAATTTCCTCATTAGAGAGCGCATTTCAATCCAAGATTGACGGAGACATAAAGATCGAGCCAAGGGATTGGATGCCAGATGCATATCGAGAAGCACTAATTCGACAAATATCTCAACATGCGCACTCAGAAATTGTTGGCATGTTACCAGAAGGAAATTGGATAACTCGCGCGCCTAATTTGCGCAGGAAGGCTGTCCTCTTGGCAAAAGTGCAAGATGAGGCAGGACACGGCCTATATCTCTACAGCGCCGCAGAAACATTAGGTGTTGATCGTGAAGACCTAATCGATGATTTACACGAAGGCCTGGCAAAGTATTCCTCTATTTTCAACTACCCAACACTTTCATGGGCTGACATAGGAGCCATTGGCTGGTTGGTTGATGGTGCTGCTATTATGAATCAGGTTCCACTGTGTCGCTGTTCATACGGACCTTATGCACGTGCAATGGTCAGGGTATGTAAAGAGGAGTCTTTTCATCAGCGGCAAGGATATGAAATCATGATGAGTCTTGCAAACGGAACACCGGAACAAAAAGAGATGGCGCAAGATGCACTGAATCGTTTTTGGTGGCCAGCACTCATGATGTTTGGTCCGGATGACGCAACTTCTACACACACGGAACAGTCCATGAAATGGAAAATTAAGCGAAACACCAATGACGAATTGAGACAGCAGTTTATTGATGCCACCGTTCCACAAGCAGAGCTGTTAGGGCTCTCTATTCCTGATAAAAATTTAGCATGGAATAAAGAGACTGGACATTATGTTACAAGCCCTATTGATTGGAATGAGTTTTGGGAGGTGATTAAAGGCAATGGTCCATGTAACAAGGAGCGGGTAGCCGCTCGAAAGAAGGCAAAAGAGGATGGAAAATGGGTAAGAGACGCTGCTATGGCCCATGCAGCTAAAAGACAATCCAAAAAGTTGGATTAGAATTTAAGTCTAGAAAACTTTTTTCTAGGCGTGTATAAAACTACTAAATTCCAAATTAATTTGGTCCCATCGTCTATCGGTTAGGACGCCAGGTTTTCATCCTGGAAAGCGGGGTTCGATTCCCCGTGGGACTACAACACGTAAACCTAAGTACCCGCACAGCGGTGAGTAACGGGCTAAGTTATATACAATTCCTCGGAGCTGGGAGTAGAATGCTTAGGAGCGTGTTTTTATAGTCAGGTGGCGGAATGGTAGACGCTAACATTAACCCGCAAGGTTGATATTGATGAAAAGAGGAAAGCGGACTTTCATCAGTCGTAGTAAAACGCAAGTGGTACCTTTGCAAAGGTAAACGAAAGAGAAAACCACGAATGACATACAGGTTCGAATCCTGTCCTGACTACATTGGAAAGTTGGCAGAGCTGGTCTATCGCACCGATCTTGAAAATCGGCATACTGAGAGGTATCGAAGGTTCGAATCCTTCACTTTCCGCCAGATCCGGTAGTTCAGCTGGTTAGAATGCCTGTCTGTCACATAGGAGGTCGCGGGTTCGAGTCCCGTCCGGTCCGCTCTTGAGTTAATTGATCACGCAACTATGCAAGAGTTCAAATTATTGTTTTGATATATAAAATAAAATAATATGAAAACTTGTGAAAATTGTGGTGGTGAGCATAAAGGAGAATACGGTAGTGGGAGATTTTGCACCAGTAAATGTTCTAGAGGTTTTAGTACAAAAGCTAAAAGAGCTGAAATAAATGCTAAAGTTTCAAAAAAGTTAAAAGCTATACCACAGATTAAAACATGCCCTTCTTGTAAAAAAGAATTTGAATCTACAAGAAATAAACACTGCTCAAAATCATGTGCAGCAAAGGGAAACGGTGGTTGGAAAAATCATAAAACAATTGATTGGTCTTGCGTAAATAAAGCTTCTTACGCAAGTGGAAAAAATTATGTTGCAGGTGGAACTACTAAATGGCTACAATACAAAGACATAAAGGTACAAGGAACTTATGAACTTAGAACCTGTTTTATATTGGATAGGCTAAAAGAACTTAATGAAATTAAAGATTGGAAATATGCAGCCAAAAAAATTCCATATATAGTTGATGATCAATTGCGTACATACATAATAGACTTTGAAATTTTAAGCAATGATAACAATTTCAAATACGTTGAAGTTAAAGGAAGGATACGTGAAAATGACGAAGTAAAATGGAATGCTGCCAAATCTTTAGGTTTAGATTTTGAAGTTTGGTTTAATAAAGACATTTATGAAAAAGAGCTTCTTTATCTATAACGAAGGTCGTGGGTTCGAGTCCCATCCGGATCGCATTTGCCTCGTTGGTGGAATTGGTTAGACACGCATGCCTTAGGAGCATGTCTTCGGGTGTAGGTTCGAGTCCTACACGAGGTACAAAATTAAGAGCTTCTAGTAATATATACTAGAAAAGGTGTTGACACTTGACTTACATGGAATAAAGCACGCAGAAGTACCGCGTCAAATTGACACTTTTATCTGGCAAGCCATGCAGCGGGATGACACGCATGTAGAAATCATTACCGGACATAGTGATGAGATGAAAAGTATTGCAAAGGAGACTCTTAAAGACTACAATATGACTTGCGAAATTGCTATGTTAAATAGCGGTTGTATGGTGGTCAAATTGCGTTAAGGCCTTGTGGCGCAACTGAATAGCGCACCTGATTACGGCTCAGGAGGTTTCAGGTTTGAATCCTGACAAGGTCACAAAAATATAAATATGGCAAAAGAAGAAAGTTGGTGTCACGAATTGAACAACACACAAAATAAAAAAGATGAAAATTGGAATAACCTGTAGTACCTTTGATCTGCTCCATGCTGGGCATGTACTTATGTTGGAAGAGTGTAAGCAGCACTGTGATTATCTTATCTGTGCTCTACAAACAGATCCAACAATTGATAGGCCTTCAAAAAATAAGCCAATACAATCACTAGTTGAGCGGTACATTCAATTAGACGGCGTAAAATGGGTTGACAAAATTATACCGTATTCAACCGAGGCCGAGCTGGTAGAAATTTTCAAAGCGTTTCCTATTAATGTACGCATTATTGGTAGTGATTATGTAGGTAAAGAGTTTACTGCCAAAGACGTTTGTGCCGACCGCGGAATCGAAATTGTTTACAATAAACGTGATCACGAGTATTCGTCAACCTCTCTAAGAAAAGCAATTTATCGAGAAGAAGGCTTAAAGAATGTAAGACCTACATTAAAATCCGATGCTTATACTCTGAGATACGGTCCTTTCTAAAACCTTTTGTATGTCGTGTATATAAGATCTGTAAAGTTCTATAACACTAATAAATACACAAAACATGGAAACAACAATTACGTTTGTTCTAGGCACATTTACCGGAGCAGTTCTTTTAGGGATTGTATTTGGTATTGTAAAGTTGCTTAGGATCAACAAGGAAATTGCAACAATGCAAGAAAATTTACAAAAAAACAAAGAAGCTGGCAAAAATCGTCAGATTCACACCGACGAACGTTTTGCCATCAGGGATCAACGTGCTAAAGAGGCACGCCAGGAATTAGAAAGAGACCTTGAAGATAGATTTCGTGGAGTTTACGATACCTTTGCATCAATTCAAAACTCCGTTTGGAAACAGGCAGATGAAGTACAGCAACAAATTGGTGAACTGATTGCCAAACTAGAAAAAATGACAGATGAAAGCGAAAGTTACACAGACAAAGAAGTACACCGACTAGTTGATTTAATAGATGATGTTCGCACCGAAGCAAACGATGAATGCGAAGCAGTACGTCGCTACACAGACAAACGGATTGACAAAACCGTAGATGTTTTGTGCGAACGCATGGACTCATCATTTAATGATGTTAAATCATATCATGGTGCTGCACATCCCTATAACAAACAGTCTACTGAGTACCAATACGGAAGCGACGCCAGCAAAACCATAACCTCAACATCTGAGGTGCCGGACCGCATATACTCATAAAAAAAATTGGAACTTTACACAAAAGGTGATTCTGGCTACCTCTGGAATCACCTTTTTTCATTTTCTACCGGCCAGATAACCTTAATTGTGATATATAGTATAGGTGGGAAAATGACAAATGAAGACAGAAAATATCGTAATAATTGTAGTGGAGATGTTAGACGAGGCGGGGTTTCCACCGGATCTATACATCATTAAGTCATTTGGTGATTCTGTGACTGTACACTTTGATGACCGAGCCGCGATTGATTACTTTGTTGATGACGTAGAAAAGTACTCCGAACATGCGCAACACTTTGTAATTCAAAAAGGGCGAGACGGAAAAAGGCATACAGTTACTTTTCAATTGTGGTGATATATAGTCAAAATCTTTTTCAAACATGAACAACCTAAAAAGTTACACAGAATTCTTACTAGAGAGCAACTACCTGCTTTCTGAGTCAAAAATTCGCACTACTGGCTGGACTGATGAAGACCATGAGTTGTTTGAAAAAATGAAATTAGACAATCTTCGCAAAACATGTGCATTATGTGATAAACATAAAGTAAGATATTTTTTAGATGCCGGCACACTATTAGGTTTGTATCGCGACAAAAAAATTATTCGTGGCGATAGCGATAACGACATTTCAATCTTTGCAGAAGACATTACACCTGAATTTTTGGAAGAACTTGCACCCTATTGCAAATCACCAGAAGCAGACACCAGTTTTTTTCAGCCAAACGATATGCCAGACTTTGGGGACACTGAAAAATTCTTAAAGCCACTTTCACTTAAATACCACACTCTCGCTGACACCGGTCGACGCAAGAGTTACAAAGGAAAACAGGTGTGGACAGATATGTTTGTCCTCTATCCACATCAAAACTACCACCTTTTTATGCTGGGACCTAAATACTTCCGCATACCAAACAAATTTACAAAAAGGCTGGGTCAGCTTACGCACGAAGGAACTACCTTCAAAATACCTAACCCGGTAGAAGGTTATCTTGCACATGTTTTTGGTGAAGGCTGGGCTACTCCAGATCCACACTATGTAAGCAGTAAAGAAAACCGAGGTTTTTATGTAATTGATAAAAAGGAGCACGGGGTTTACAAATACAACTGGGCAACACAAACAGGAAAGGTTGAAAAACCTGATTAAAAACAATTTTTATGCAAAAAGAAGCAGTTTCCAAAGCCTTTTGGGAAGGCACGGAATTTTATCCAACGTATCCGTATGTTAAAGAGAGAAGAAAATTCGAAATTGACTACATACTCCAGCAAATCACAAATGAGACAAAAACGCTATTAGACCTTGGATGCGGAAACGGATCCACTGTGATTCTTCTTCGCGAACTCACATACATTGAAAAGTACCATTGTTACGATATTGGCCCTGGTATGCTTTCAACTATCGGAGGCAATCGTGATAGCGAGCTCATAACCAAGGTATGGGACGCCAATGATGGCGATTTTAACTTTCCAGAAACAGACATAACAATCTCTATGAATATGTTTCCTTGCATTTTTCAGGACGATGTGGTGGAAAAAATCATTGCAAATATAAAGTCTCCAACATTTATTACAAGAGTTACCTGCGAAAAGGAGAGACTGGAAATTAATAAGTTTTCCGAAGATCTGGGCCATCACTTTGCCGCATGCTATCGGACAGTTGAAGAGTACACTCATATATTGAAAAAATACTACTCCACCGTTGAAGTTACGAGAGCTTTCCCTGACGAAATTGAAAGCCACTATGGCAGCAAACAAATGTTTTTCCTATGCAAGCGATAAAGAGAGTTTACATACCAGGCGTTTGGGATCTATTTCATGTAGGCCATCTAAACGTTCTTCGAGAGGCTAAAAAATACGGTACAAATCTTATTGTTGGAATATGCTGTGATAGTGTTGTTTGTCAAACCAAAAAGGATCCACCCATAGTAAAGGACAAATGGAGAAGAGAGGTTTTAGATGCAATCAACATAGTAGACGCCACGGTTATCTACCGAGATCTTGATTACTTCAAAATGGTACAATTTCTTGGTGCGGAAGTCTTTGCAGTCGGTGAAGAGTTTGGTTATCTTCCAGAACACCAAACGGCTTTACGCAAATTTGAAAAGGCTGGAATAGAGGTTCACTACATTCCGCGAATGACAGGTGTTTCCACCACTGAAATTAAAGAGAAAATACTAACACTTAATTCATGAGTAAAATAAACATAGGCGTTGATTACCACGACACGCTCAGCTACAATCCTAAATTTTTTCAAAATCTCTTCTCTGCATGGAAACTCTTTGGAGAAGTCTACATTGTAACCGGAACTCCTGCTTCCAAAACCGAGGAGGTAAAGGACGAGTTGGAAGTTTTAGGTTTTGGAAGAGACTCATACACTGACATACTTTCGGGGTTTGAGTACGATAAGAAAAAAATGACTTCTGCCCACTTTCTGAGAATGCGTGATCACAAACTCGCCCTTATTAAGAAGTATGACATTGGAGTTTTCTTTGATGACAATCCATTTTATGTTGAACATGTACGAAATCACGGAGTTACAGTTTTCCAAACTATTTTGGATGACGAGTACATTGAAAGATTTTCTAAAATCAATCCATTTTTTACCTGCAACTTGCAGGAAAAGCAATTTGAATTTCTGGGTTCTCTTGGACAGATTGAACGAAAAAATGACTAGGTAAACATAATTTAGGTTGATATATAGTAAAAATTAGCAAAAACCTGTTTCATGAGTAATCAAAAATTTGTAATGATCCTTGAACGTAGCGGTGAAAACCTAAGCGTTAAAAAAGGCGAAAACGATGACTATGTGTTGGAAGGAGTATTTGCCCAGTTCGGCATTGAAAACAACAACAATAGAATCTACGAGGAGAAAGAATATCTTCCTCACATGGACTACCTAAAAAAGAAGATTTCTGAAAATCGTCTTCTCGGAGAACTTGATCACCCTGAAAAGTTTGACATCTCACTTAACAAAGTAAGTCACTTAATTGAGGACATCAAATATGACTCAAAGAAGAGACAGATTGTTGGAAAAATCAAATTGCTTGATACACCTTCTGGCCAAATCGCCAAAAATCTTGTAGACAGCGGTATTCCAATTAGCATTTCTTCAAGAGCCGCTGGCGTAGTAGGTGAAAACAAAAAAGTACAAATTAAACGTATTTTTACCTATGACCTGGTAGCGGATCCTGGATTTGAAAATGCTCAAATGAAACGTATCAATGAGAGTTTGGGATTCGGTGATGACGATTCACTTGCAATCTATGATATGAGCGATAAAGCATCGTTGGCTTTTATGGAAAGCTTTAGAGGGGAGGAGATAAATAATACATCTACTGAAAAAACATCACAAAAAATGAGTGAATTTGTAACAATTGACGACATGAACAAGTACTCCTTAATCATCAAGGAGGAAATCGAAAAAATGAACGGTCGAATCGAAAAGATTTCAGAATCTACTGACAAAGAGGCCAAGTTATTGGCTCTTGAAGAAGAGGTTGAAAATTTGAAGCAGTACGCTTCTTACCTTGCAGAGGAACAAAACAAAGCAGTAAAGTACTCTGAGTATTTAGCAGAAAAGGTAAACCAAGGAATTGAGTATACTGAGCACATTGCTGAACGCGCGGATAAAGGAATTCAATATGCTGAAAGCATTTCTGAGAAATTAGGTTCTGCTATTGAATACAGCGAGCACATTGCTGAAAAGGCAGACCAAATGATTCAATTTGCTGATTACCTTGCAGAGAAGCAAAACCAAGGATTGGCTTTCGCTGACTACCTTGCTGAGAAATTAGGACATACTATTGGTTACGCTGAGCATGTTGCTGAGCACGCTGACAACAGCATCCGTTATTCTGAATACCTTGCAGAAAACTCTGCTTCTAAAGAAGATTTCAAAGCACTTACAGAATATGCTGAGTATTTAGCAGAAAGCCTTAACGGAGGAATTTCTGGCAAATCAAATAACATCAACGAAGAGGGCGATGAAAATGAGGAAGGAACTGAAAAGACTGGAAAGTCGACTAAAGGAATTCTGAGTGGTGCGATAAAAGAAAGCGCATCAATTTCATCCCGATACTCTTCTCTTGACGATAAAATTAAGAACGTCCTTGAATCCATTGAAAAACAGAGAATGGAAGCAAATTCATTGGACAAAACTTATCCATTCGTAAAGTTCTTGGGTGAGGAAAAGCGTAATGCTTTCGCATCTTTGAGCGAGGCCGATAAAATGAGGGTCACAAACGCATACAATGCTAAACCTGCGTATGATGAAGCTGGAATTGTTTCTACCTGGGAAACTGCTCTAAAAAAGACAGAGGTTAACGAAAAGTGGTTGACAAATATGCCAATCGAGTACATCCCTTTATGGGAAAACGCTTCTGATGAATTGAAAGAACGTATCATTCGTCAAGCCAAAGTCTATCGCATGGAGTCAGATTACCAAATTAAAAACTTCTGGCAGACTCGTGGACTAGGAGCAACCTACTCGACTGAAGCTGGCACAATCAACGAAAACCACGTTGTTGAACCAATTAAAGACGAGAAACTTGCATCACTAGGCTATACGCAAGACTACATTGAAAGCATTAAAAAAGGTCTAGATCGCTATACTAAGCGATAAACTAAAAACACAAAAACAAAACCATGAACGGTCAACTTCTAAACGAAGCGCAAGTTTTTGAGACCTGGTCACCGATTATCGAATCGCAAACCGGAATCCAAGACAGCGCAAAATTGGGATGGATGAGTAAATATGCTCACTATCACTCACTGAACGAAGGATTTGCATATCCGCAGGCTTCAGTTCTAAATACCCCAGGAATGGGTAACGTTGCTCCAGCTACAGTTGTTGCTGGTGGGGCTGCTAATTTTTACGGGGCTGGTTCTCGTGGATCAGGCGACAAATTTCCTTCATTATTGCCACTTGCTATTCAAGTTGCTGCAAGAACTGTAGGATTTGACATTGTTCCTGTTATCCCTATGAACGGTCCTTCTGGAGTTCTTACTTACTTAGATTACGTATACGCAGGTGGACGTGATGTAAATGCTCCTGGAATCTCTGGTCAAGGTGCACCTTTGACTACAAACAGCAACTTTACTGACAAATTTCAAGTATTCAAGATTGCTCGTACGGGAGTTTCTTCTGCTCAATATTCTGCAATTACAGCTTATCAACCAGGTAAATTACTTGTATTTGCTGACACTAACAACTCTTCTACTGCTGATGCATTAGGTGTTGCTTACGTAGGTAAAAGCCGTATTGATGGTGGTTTAATCTTCCGTATTGTTGCAGAGACTCTTTCTACTGACACATCAACTGGTGCTCTTGACTTTGCTACTCTACAGACAAACTTTGCAATCTTTGAAGGACAAGGTTACGTACAAACGGTAACTCTTGCTGATGTATTGGATGCAACTGCTTCAGTTTACCAAGCAAGTTCTGCTGCAACTGGCGGTACTTTCTCTAATACTGCTGGTGGTGCTGCAATCGTTGGTGCTGCTAATGCTGTAACTGGTGTTGCTGAGTTGGTTCGCGGTCTTGAAGATCACGTACAAGGTTTCGCTGGTGCTGGTCCACAAAATGACCAACCATTTAACGGAAACAATGTAAATGCATTAACTTCTTATGAGCCAATGCGTCGTGGTGTTGGTGAGACTGCTTACTACAAAACTATGGGAATGCAAGCGTTCACCAAGTTTGTAGAGGCTGAAACTTTCCAAGTTGCTGCTACTGTAACTACTGAGCAAATCCAAGACTTGAACCGTCAATACGGAATCGATGTTTTATCAATGATGGAAAATGCATTGGTTAATGAGATCTCTCAATCAATCAACAAGCACATCCTTTACCGTGCATTCGCATTAGGATGGCAAAACCACGCTAATGTTGCTGCGGTTGAAACTACAAACTTTAACCTTAACTTGGATCCAGCTTCGGCAGTTACCTCTGCTCAAGGTTTAGGTGCAACTAACAACGTTACAAGTATCGCGGTTCCTGCATTTGCTGTATACGGTGGTACTACTGCTGCATTCGAAAATCAAGGAACTATCCAACGACGAATCCAATCTAAAATTCTTGCTGCTGCTAATATGGTAGCTCAAAGAGGTCGTCGTGGACCTGCTAACTTCTGTGTAACTAACTTGCAAATTGCTACTGCATTACAAGATTCTGCACAGTTTACTTTTTATCCACTTGCTAATACAGTAAACCAAAACAATGGTGCACTTTACCCAATTGGTACACTTGCAGGTATTACTATCTATGTAGATCCTAACATGGAGTACAATGATACACGCATTTGCGTTGGACGTAAAGGTGCTGATGAAGAACCAGGTCTTAAGTTTATGCCTTACTTGATGGCTGAGTCAATTCAGACTATCGCTGAAGGTACAATGGCTCCAAAGATTGCGGTTAAATCACGTTATGCTCTAGTTGAAGCTGGTTTCCACCCTGAAACACAGTATTTGACTCTCGTAGTTAGTACATTTACAGCTGCAGCTGGTGGTATATGGAACGTTGGTACAGCCCCAATCAACATCGCATAATCTACCGATTAACGATACACATAAGAGAGAGACTTCGGTCTCTCTTTTTTTGTCCTCTTTTCTAGACCTCTTGGGATATATAGTTAAACCACAAAAGAAAACACAATCAAGTGATAGCATACAATAAATACATAGTAGCACATCGCATTGAAGAGATCATCAAAACCTTCAATTACTTTCCTACACCAGAAATGATTGCTCAACTTAATCAGGAGTTGGAACCATTTGGAAAGGCGGCTGCAAATGACATGGAACTCTACATGCAGGCAAAGTCTGAGGAGTTTATGCATGGACTAAGAGAACTTATTGCCAGAAAAACCCGTGATGCAGAGACCAACGAGGCAGCCTCCCTTGGAAAAGAGGTTCAGCCTTCCTATTTTTCAGATGCTGGCACTGTTCTTACACGAAAGCCTTCTGCTAAAAATTGGCCTAAAATTGGAATAGGAAAATCACAGATAGGCGGAACTGGAGTAATTGCTCTAGAGCCAATCAAAGATGGTGAACTGATTGAAGAAGCCCCGTACATTTCGGTTCCAAATGAATTGCTTCAAATTGAACCAATTTGTGATTACCTTTTTACCATTGATGAAGAGAGGTGTGCTCTTGTATTTGGCTATGGTTCTATTTACAATCACGCAAACCAGCCTAACATCCGATACACTATAGACCCTTCTAAAAAACGAATGTGTTATTACGCAAAACGCGAAATCACGCCTGGAGAAGAACTTACCGTAACCTACGGAAAGGATTGGTTTTACTCCAGAGGTACCCAAACAAAGTAACCTTATGAAATACATACAATTATTTGAGGAGTTTGCATACAAAAAGAACCTTGAAAGCGAATACGCCAAAAGAGTTGCATGGGTGATGATGTCTCATGACATTCGAAGAACTTCCGGAGACGCAAGCCCTCGTGAAAAGAAGTATGGAATATCTGCAAAGGGCAATCTTTTTCTCAACTATTCAACAAGTGATGATTACGCAGATAACTCAATTATAGTTCCACCAAACGTTCCAATAGTTTATTACGGAGGGCATTCAGATGAAAAGTCAATGGCTTTCTTAAAGAACAAGCGTATTCTTATGAAAAACGTTTACAATGTTCCAGAAGAAAAACTTATTTCGGGCAACAAAGATGAATTTGCCAAATTGTTCAAAGGTTTTTCTTGGTTGCCAAAAACCGTATTTTCACGAGAAGAAGCGGTAGATGGCGCAGTTGGTTTTCCGGTTGTTGCAAAACCAAAAGACGAACACAGTGGACTTGGTATAGAAAAGTTTGATACACCAGAAGAACTTGCCAAGAGTAAATCCAAGTTTGACCTCTATTGCCAATACATTGACATAAAACAGGAATATCGAGTACTCTTTTGCCGAGACAAAATTGTTCTTATTAATGAGCGGGTTCCAACTATCGAAGATGATTTGTCAGTTCGTACCAAGGAAGCCGAGGAAAAAATCAGCTTTACCTATGTTTATCAAGACTTAAACCGGGTAGATCCTCTTTTTATCCGCGAAGTAATGAAAATCTTCTATGAGATAAAACTAAAGATTAGCCTGGATTTGTGGGCTCTTGATCTTGTAGTGGATAAAAGTGGTAAAATGTGGGTAATGGAAACTTCGTCTTCAACTGGACTAGGCAGCACCAAAATGACAGAAGTCTATAAAGCAGTTTACGAAGACTTTTACGGAACACGGTTACCAGATGATTTCCTTGAAGACATTTACTTGAAATATGTGATTCCTGGACACCAAAATTATTGGCCAAAATATCGAAAAGAGATTGAGTCTTCGCCGTGGGCTATGGACTACAGCATAATTACCAATCCAAAAGCCAAAAACGGATATCGGTACTTCTACAACTTAGACAAATAAAAAAGGAGCCCGGAGGCTCCCTGAATCCTTTAGAAGGACATCAATGTATTTTTTCTGCTTTTGAGTTCTTTAAGCTTTTCTTTAGACCATTGAGTACATCTAAACATCGAGGCCACTGGGATTCTACATGCCCTCTACGTTGTTTTTTACTTATTCTAATCTGGAAAAATAACTGAATGCTTTTTGGATGAAGCCTGGTAGCTGCGTTCTTTGAAGCAGATAAAAGATTGCAGATACACTCCTTCACTCCGCCAGCAAACAGCGGTTTCCTACATTCTATATATCATCTGAGATAAATAAAGAAAGAAAACTATGATTAAAATATCACTTTACATAGAAAAGAAAGACTTTGATCCCTTTTTTATTTGGATCAATCGACTAAATCAAGGAATTCTTGAATCACCAACAGTTGCATATTCAACAAAGCCAGACGGTTTTAATTTGCCTCTTGAGCTGCAATTAGAACCGGATGCATATAATCTTTTGAGAGATGCAGAGTCTGATTTGCAATATATGAAAGACACTTACGGGGATATGGAAATAAGTTTTGAACATCAATCAGGTCTTCGAGACATTAATACAATTAAAAACATATTGAGAAATGCAAGGCTGTATGATATGGAGGATAGAGTGGTTTACACCGCTTTGCAAGCAATGGTAGAAGTTCCAGGAATCTTACCAGTAGAAGCCATGATTATTTCTGAAAGAGAGTGGTTGCAAGGCACAGATTCCGATGAGTTCGGAGATATATAGCATGTATTAAAATAATTGACTGGTACGGCCGCCGCTGGAACGCAAAGAGCTTACGTTTCTGCAAGCCACAATGGCTAAAATATAACTACATAAATGGCAACCTTAAAAGCTACAATAAAGATTGAGACAACAACTCTCTTTCCTAACCCAATAAACTTTACAGTTCCAGTAGTGGAAACGGTTGCTCTTGATGCAGGATTTTCTACGGTAAACATTCCGGTTGCCATTACAGAACTTATTTACTCTCCAGCAGTTGTAGGCTCTTCTGATGTAACCTACATTTTTTTACAGGCAAACAGCAACAACACAGACTTTATTTCCGTCGAGCTAACTGATTCTGCAGGAACGCCAATTACTGCAATTAAACTACTGGCTGGTGATTTTGCATGGTTTCCAATGTTGGTTGATGGCCTTGGTTGTGAAATTAACGTATCGCATACAAATGTTACCGACGAACAAACTCTATATTACATTTTTGCAGAACGCGGATAAAATAAACCAATAGGAATGCCAACACTTAAAACCGTCATCAATCTCAACTCGGGAAATCTTTTCCCTACGCCGGTCAACTTTACGGAAACCGTGACTGAAACCATCAATGGCAATCACAGTTCTTTTCAAACAAATGTAATTGCCCAGGCATCTTCATCCATTGTATTTTCTTCAGCATCTGCTTCTGGTACTACCGGAATTCTCTACTTTTACTTTAAGGCTGCCTCTACCAATACGGACAATGTTAGAGTGGAGATTACGCGAAACTCTGGAAAAGGTGGAGTTTTAGGATTTGATTCCGGCACACTGGTGCAAATACCTGGAGCTTACACAGCAGACACCATATTTACGGTTTCCTCCGCCAACGTTTCAGGCGGTACTGGAAATGGTCTAGGTGTGATTGCGGTGGTGGATAACGCTGGAGACGTTACCGCGGTTCTGGTAGATCCGGCAAACGTTGGTACAGGTTACACTTCTGGTGATACCATTACAATCTTGGGAACTGCTCTTGGCGGCGCCACTCCTACCGACGATGTCGATATTGATATTGACCAATTGATTATACAACCAACAGCCTTTTTAAGAATTTCTCCAGGAGATGTTGCCTATTTACCAGTTGATGCCACCGACCCTCTTGGAATTCAAATCAGAGCTTTTAATAACAGCGTTTCAAGCCCTGTAACACTACAGTATTTTTACGGAGAACGCGGATAAACTAGCCATTTTCCACGATATTGAAGGGGCTTTCGGGCTCCTTTTTTATTAACATTTTCTAAAACTTTTTATTCTTTGTGAATAAAGATACTGTAACAACATTACAAATCGTTCTTTAACATATTTTTCTCGAAGCGGTCCAGAGAGTTACTTCAACAATTACAACTAAGGATAAGTTCGCAAGTACTGCCATAGAAAGCGACATGCCATAACCTGGTTAGGGCGTAAACAGTGGCCGATTACCTCCCGAAGGAGGGACCACTTTTTGGAGATTTCTCGAGAAAACACATTAAGATCCGAAGCGGAGAAGAGGGTTGCTTCAATAATACTAGAAACCAACCACCTTCCTCTATTATTCTCGGGTTTGCAAAAAATCTGTTTCTTGGTTTAACCAAGAGGCGAGTGCGTAAACCCAGCTTCTCAAGAGCTGGGTTTTTTTGTTAATAACTTTATGAAAAAAAGTACCAAAACATTTTTTAATGTCGTTTTTTATTGTTATATTTGTACTATAAATAATTAATCAATATGGAAAACAGCAAAACCGTAACTTTCTTTAATCGCCATCAATCAATGGAACCGGAAACCCGGTCTTTTATTCTAAAGACCATCAGCAAACTGCATGACTGCGATGATACCTCAATCCGCTCGGTAAACGCTATGGCAAACTGGCTATACGGCACATTTGATGGCTATGATTATTCCAGTGTTGCCACCTACTCCAAAGCACTAGCAGAAATAACGCACTACGACCCGGATTTAGGTGCTGAGATTTCGGAAATCTTTGGCATCATTGAAAAGTATCCAAGAACTCCTACACCTAACAATAATCACTTTTAATCTACAACTATGAAATTCACTGACTTAAAATTTGAACCGTCTACAAACGGAGGATTTGGTTCGCATACCGAAATTAACGGACACATTCTTTCCGTTCAATGTGGTCGTAGAAATTATTGCAATCCTCGAGAAGATTTATCTTCGCCGGAAGATTATGATACATTTGAAATTGCTGTCTGGGAAGCCACCGGTGACCGAGAGTGGTGCACTCAAAGATTTGCCTCCGCATATGATGATGTATTGGGTTGGGTGCCTCGAGAAGAAATTGAAGACGTAATTGCTAAAATAGAAAACTACAAACATGAAAAGTAAATTCAAAATACGTGACAACAGAACCATTGCTGAAAAGGCTCAAGACTGGGGAAAAAGTATGCTTTTTTGGAGAGGCCGCAAAAAAGGCATAATTTTTACGAGAAACATCGAGTGGAATGATATCCGGGAAATCTTCTTTCCCAGAAACGAAAATGAAAAGTACTCATACTTAGGAAACTTTTACGTCTCCCAGTACAATCAAAAGGGTGAGGAAAGCATATACTATGAGCCAATCATGTCATTGGTTCGTGCAATGGACAAAGAGGCAAAACCTAAATGGTGCCCACGGTGGTTTTTACGGTTCTTGAACGTTTTTGGTGATGATAAGTCAATTGTTAGAGTTCGCAATCGAAAATTGGCTAACTTACGCGACAAGATAACCCGAGGTATTCGCTTTAATGATTGGAAAACCAAATGGGAATGGTATGATTTGCGCATTAGCATATATGCAAGCCAAGAATTAAATGACATGGCTGACTTAATTGAAAGGGACTTTTACTTTAGAGGTAAAGAAGAGGATGAACAAAAATACCCTGCATTATTTGAATAATTATGGCAAATTTAAGAAGAATAAGTGATGGTGCCGGAGATTCTGGCGGTAGAAGCGAGGCGATTGCTTGGAATAAGGACCGTTCTTTCAAAGAAGTAGTTGGCCGTCGACCTGTGGTTGGTTGCTCAATGTTGGTAGGTTCATTTACTGCAAGAAGTTATGCAAGCCAAGATTATTGGTTAACTACAACTGTAAAGGAAATCCTGGAAGAGTTGTCTAACGATGACTGTGACTACGTAAAGTTTAGCACAGGTAACTCGGTGTATGAATGGTGGGAAGGGGTGTATCCAGAGGAAAAAAATAAACTAGAAAAATGACAGAGAGAGAATTACAACTATTAGGATTTGAGAAAAACATCGACCCAGGAGTTTTATGTGAAGACGATTTAGGGAGTACTTGGACAGAAGATGAATATCACTATTATGTGTACACCATCACACCTGGACTGGAGTTTATCTCTAATTCTTCCGATGAGGCAATTGACGACAACTGGTATGTGGAAATCTTTGAAACACAAGACCCTATTAGGTTTTGGAATTTTGGTGAAGTACAAGGACTAATTAACATTTTTGAAAAAGCAAAAAGGATAAGCAATGAGCAAGCTAAGTAAATATGCAACTCAAGAGGTTGCTGAAACCAGACAGTACATGGAGACAGCTGTAGAAAATTTTATGGGTGGTACATCGTATACTCTTAACCCTATAGACACACTACGAATAGTAGCCGCTTCTTCCATTTTTGGTGAGCCGCAGTATTACCGTAGCGGAATGCCTCAAATAGGCGAGTATGATGTGTTGGGATTGTTTGGCGACGGCAAATCAGCAACCGAAGTTTTAACACAGTGTATTGATGAAGCACTTAGCTACGACTTTGGAGCAACACTTAAATTAGCAGTGGAACTGCGCGAAACCTATAACATGCGTCTCAACCCTGCAGTTATTTATGTTCGTGCCACTCTACACGAAGGAAGAATAGGTTACAACGAAATACATCCTGGTGTGATGAAGGTGGTAGGGAAAACTATTGCCAGCCGCCCTGACGATTTAACCAATCAGTTTGAGTACTATATGTTTGTAAAAGGATCCAAGAAAGGACTTCCGTCAATTCTCAAGAGGACTTGGGCTGAGCGGCTGGAGGCTTATTCTCGCTATCAATTAAACAAATACAAAAATCGTTCGCTAATTGACCTGGTTCGTCTGTCTCACGCAAACAGCACCGACATCGATGAACTAATGCAAACAGGAACATTGAAAGTTACTGAAACTGAAATGACTTGGGAGCAGTTAAAATCTACAGGTAAGACCTGGGACGAAATAATTGACCAAATCCGCGTACCACACATGGCACTTCTGAGAAACCTTCGTGGTATTTTTGAAGAAATTACTGAACGTGGTGGTAAAACGGAAGGCAGATCTAGAGTAATCAAAATTCTTGAAGATTTGAAAGCCGGCGTACCTGGTGGCAAACAGTTTCCTTTTCGCTATTGGTCTGCATATAAAGCTATCAAGAACGTAGAAATAGATAACAAACAATTAGTTCTTGATGCTCTTGAGGAATGCATGGACATTGCAGTCTCAAATATGCCTAAGTTAAATGGAAAGGTGGCTTGCCTTTCGGATAACTCGGGTTCGGCTTGGGGCGCATTTAACAGCGAGTACGGAACTATGACTATCGCAGAAATTGCTAATCTGTCCTCTATCATTACCGCCAAGCAATCCGATGAAGGGTACGTAGGTGTATTTGGTGACCGCCTTTCAATTAAGCCTGTTTCCCAGCGAAACGGTTTACTAACTCAATTGGCGGAAACATCCGAAAGAGGGCAAAACCAAGGAGGTAATACAGAGAACGGTATTTGGTTGTTTTGGGAAGATGCCATCAAAAACAAGACACACTGGGACACTGTCTTTATTTATAGTGATCAACAGGCTGGTCACGGAAGACTTTATGGAACAGACAGCAATGATTACAAAGATTTCTGTCACAAAGACGGTAGACACATTGATGTCTTGGCATTGGTCAATAAATACCGACGTGAAGTCAATCCTAGAGTAAATGTCTTTACAGTACAGGTTGCTGGGTATAACAATAGCGTCTTACCGGAAACCCTTTATCGTGGTGCTATTCTTGCTGGCTGGACCGGGCGTGAAACCCAGTATGCCAAAGCTATCATTGAAACATGGGACGGTATTGAAAACTCATAAAAAACTTTTTTCACAAAGAGTATATAAACATCAAATATCTTAATTATGGCATCTTATTCATTAAATGACGTTAACATTGCGCCTCCGCAAAATCTGAACAAAATTCAGAAAAACAAAATTAAGCAGCTCATATCTGCTAATGTTAATAACCCTACCAATGCACTGGCTCTTGTTAAGGAGTACACAAAACGAATCAACAAAATTAAAATTCTTGCTGTCAAATTTGACAACGATGATTCGCCAGAAGGCATTGAAATAATTACTTCTAACATCTCGTATCTTTTTGAATTCTATAAATTTCGCAGCAAAGATGGGATTTAACAAAAAAATACTCCCACCTCTGGATGAATTCAAAGAGAGATTGCGTGAAAACCCAAGTCTTTTAGAACAGCTTTCCAACGCAGACGCTATTATAGGCCCTATTGAAACTATAACATATCTAAAACAGTTATGGAATAATACACCAGAATCAATAGAGAAGGCCAAAGTAATAAACGAGAATTCATCACTTTTTGAATTTTAGGTTACATATATACATCAAACAAAAAGTTCACTAGAAGTCACCAGATTATCCTCTTTAGAGAACTTTTTATACATCTTGGAATATAAGCTACGTAATGGAAAAATCAACATTTGTAATCGACGTCGATGGCACAATTTGCGTTGCCGAAAAGTTCGACAACTCTAGCGCATTTGATTATGCAAATGCAAGACCGCTAATTCCGGTAATAGAGAGAATCCGTGTTCTCTACTCACAAGGACACACAATCATTTTGCATTCCTCTCGCGGAATGAAAACTTACAATGGAAACCTGGAATTAATTGAACTACACGTTCGTCCAGTAATGGAAGCCTGGATGGCAGCCCATGAAGTTCCATACGACCACATTGTTTTGGGTAAACCATGGGGGCCTAATGTTTATTATGTTGATGACCGAAGCATCTCTCCTTTTGAATTTACTTACCAGCGCGGTTATGAAAACATAATTAATATCAATACACTTACCCTATGAAAAGAAGCATAATTATTCCTGCAGCAGGTCTTGCCACCCGGATGAAACCGCTATCACGTGGCATTAGTAAAGCAATGCTACCGGTAAACGGAAGGCCTCTTATTTCTTACATTATTGAAAAGGCATTTGAATCAAATGATGTTGAGGAAATAGTTATCATAGAAAATGAAATTGGTGATATTGCAGAATTTGTAGCCAGAGTTTATCCAGACAGAGACATTAAATGCGTTCTTCAAGGAGAAAAACTTGGGCCACTTCATGCTATCAGTGTTGGCTATAATGCAGTTGAACACAGAGATACCGCAATCACAATTTGGCTTGGCGATACAATTTGCCTGGAAGACTTTAACTATCGAAAAGACTTTTTGGCAGTTCATAAAGTCTCTGATCCACACAGATGGTGCCTGGTGGACTCTAATGGAAACCTTTATGACAAGCCAGAAAAAGAAATTCCGACTGACCTTGCCCTAATCGGGGTCTATAACTTTACCAATCGTAAAGCATTTAATAAGTCTCTTGAGAATGGTATGAAAAAACCAACTCATAAAGGGGAATATCAAATTGCGGCACTTCTTGAAACCTATATGAAAACCGAAGGACCAATGCAGTTGGATGAAACAATTGAATGGTACGACTGTGGTGAACTCAATACTTATTATGAGTCTAAAGCACGGCTACTTAAGAGAACTGCTCGGTCTTTTAATAAGATTGAGGTAGATACTTTTTACGGAACCGTAACTAAAACATCAGAAGACCCCGAAAAGCAAAATAAAATTCAAGCCGAAAAGGATTGGTTTGAAAGCCTTGACGAAAAACAATCGCTCTTTTGCCCAAGAATTTTGGAAAGCGATTACGGTTCTTTAAGAATGACTCTTGAACCAGGTACTGCTCTTAATGAAGTTCTTGTTTATGATAACCTAAGAACTGATATTTGGCATGATATTATTCGCAAGATTCTAAAAGTGCATCACGATGTGTTTTATTCCCATATGCATACACAGGAAGAATATGAGGATTCTAAATTATGCTTTGACGCATACTACATTAAAACATACAAACGTCTTAAAAGTATTTGGGAAGTAATTGGCCATCATGACACCCATCTTGAAAAGTTTCTTCTTGATACCTCATTAGAGTTGGTTAAAACTCCCAAGTGGTCATCCTGCATTCATGGAGATTCACACTTAGGAAATATCATATATGATCCTCATAGTGGTAATATCAAGTTTGTTGATCCACGAGGCGAGTTTGCTGGTATCCATTGGAACCA
>Ga0114973_10000831_pt1 | contig 23184 bp, 21 predicted proteins | sample M_140807_MF_Meta_FD_87025 | JGI IMG/M metagenome (GOLD analysis project Ga0114973, IMG submission 87025) | Freshwater microbial communities from Lake Montjoie, Canada to study carbon cycling - M_140807_MF_MetaG | ecosystem: Environmental > Aquatic > Freshwater > Lake | place: Lake Montjoie...
CCACGATATCCTTGAAGCGCAGGTCGTACACCTTTACGTTCGGGTTTGCTTTGCGGAACGCAATCGAGCGCACTTGACCATCATGCCATAAATGGAGCAGCTCCTGTCCCAATGCCGCGCGATCAATCGTCTCGAAACTCACCGAGCGAATGACCTCGATCAACCGCGAAATCGACGCCATCACTGTCACCGGATCGCGGTGCGGTTGCACCAGAACGGCGTCAGGATATACCGACATCAACGCAGGCAGATGATAGGCATGTTCCTGCACCTTAAGCACCCAACGCTTGCGCGGGTTCTTCCAAGACAGATGCTGCAGCCACATCTTGTGCACCTGATAGCCAAATTTCGTGTCGGCATCTTTGTACCAGTCATAATAGCCCGGCAGGCTGAATAGCATGGTGGGGTTGATCCCCTGAAACGCCGTTTCCAATATCATGCCACACTCTTGCGGGATGCGTGCACCGATGGGATGCGCTTTCAGTACGTCGGCCCAAGCGCCGGTAAAGTTCGCGGCGACATAGGCATCGAAGCCGTCGGCGCGCGGGTCGCTATCGAATGTCGCAGCCTCGGGCGGCGGCGAAGGGGCCGCAATCTCCCACTGCAAGGGCGTGCGCACATCTGGATCAGCCCCAATCAGGGCATGAAGGATACTTGTGCCGCAACGGGGAAGGCCGAGAATAAAGACGGGCCGATCAATCACCACATCGGCAATCTCAGGATGCTCCGCCCGGTCCGCTGCAATCGCAGCCAGCCGTCCAAGATTATCCTGAAATTGCGCCAGCGCGCGGTCCCTCCCCTCATTACTCAAGCCGCTTTCGGCCTCAAGCGCGGCAAGTGCCGCGGTCAGCCCGGGTCTCGTTCCCGCTGCGAGCTCGCCAGTCAGACCAGCGGCAGCCATCATCGCGTCGGCAGAAGCATGTTCAGTCATTTTTGCACTCTCCTATTCCGAACAGTGCTGCTCTTGAATATCGACGCGCGGCCCTATCTGTGGAAAGGTCTCAGCATGGACGAGGGACGCAATCTGCGATGATGGCGATTTATGACTATATTATCGTTGGTGCCGGTTCATCGGGCTGTGTGCTGGCTAACCGGCTGTCGGCAGACCCAAAAATCCGCGTCCTGCTGATTGAAAGCGGGCCGGACGACAAAAGTCCGTTTATCCATATGCCGCGCGGCATCGGCAAGCTGCTCGCACCGTATAACGAGCATGTTTATGCCTATCCGGTAACGCCAGCAGGCAATCAACCGGAGGAAATCTGGCTGAAGGGGCGCGCGGTCGGCGGGTCCAGCTCGGTCAACGGCATGGTCTATATGCGCGGCAGTCCGCAGGATTATGATGATTGGGAGAAAGCCGGTTGCACCGGCTGGGGCTGGGACCGGATCGGCAAGCAATATGTCGCGCTCGAAGATCATGTGCTTGGCGCTGACGAATGGCGGGGTACGGGCGGACCACTAAAAATATCGCAGCATCCATCGGACAATCCGTTGTGCGATGCCATTCTGGATGCCGCCGGTGAGATGGGGGTGCCGACAGTCGAAGACGTCAACCATGTCGATGTCGTAGCCTATCAGGGCATGGGCTATCAGGTGCTGACCACGCACAAGGGCAAACGCTTCTCTGCGGCTAAGGCGTTCCTCGATCCAGTGCGCGGCCGCGCCAATCTCGACGTCCTGACCGGCGTTCGCGTCGAGCGCGTCCTCTTTGAAGGCAAGCGAGCCTCTGGCATCCAGTTGGCTGATCGCAACATTGGCTGCCATGGCGAAATCATCCTGAGCGCCGGCGCTGTGGAAAGCCCCAAGCTGCTCGAACTATCAGGCATCGGCGATAGCGCGCGGTTGAAGGCGCTGGGTATCGAGCCATTGGTGTACAGCCCATTCGTCGGCGAAAACCTGCGCGAACACCGCTATGTCGCGGTCGATTGGAAAGTGAAGAGCGGCAGTTCTAACCGGAACCTGCAAGGGTTTGGCCTGATTGCGTCGGTGGTGCGCTATTTCCTGCTCAGTTCCGGCCCGATGACCGATGCGGCACATGAAGTGGGCGGGTTTATCAAAACGCGGCCAGAACTCACCCGCCCCGATGCGCAGATCGGCTCGATGCTGGTCACGATGTCCATCGGCGCGAACGGTGCGCCGGTGCTCGACAAATTCCCCGGAATGCGCGTGCTGGGCTATTTTACGCGGCCCGAAAGCCGGGGCTGGACGCATATCACTTCGAAAGATCCGGCGGCATCCCCCGCAATCAACGCCAATCATTTTGCCGAGGAAATTGACCGGCGGACGGCAGTTGACCTGTTCAAATGGTTACGCCGCCTTGGCCGGCAACCGGCACTGTCCCAGTGGATTACCGAAGAAACCGGCAAAGGCGCGGCCTTTCAAACCGACGAAGAAATCGCCGCCAACCTGCTGCTACTCGGCGGGACCAGCTTCCACATCGCGGGCACGGCAGCGATGGGTGCGGACGAAACCAGCGTACTCGACCCGCAATTGCGCGTGCGCGGTGTCGACGGACTTCGCGTCTGCGACACCTCGATCATGCCCACTCTCGTTTCCGGCAACACCAACGCCCCGGCCATGGCCATCGCCATGAACGCCGCCGACATCATTCTTTCAGCGAAGGCAAACTCATGAATATTCCTTACACTAAAATCGACCAAATCTATGTGAACGGCGCTTGGGTTTCCCCCGAAGGCGGCACCGAGGCCGTCATCAATCCGGCGACCGAGGAAGTCATCGGCCACGCCCCCGTCGCAAGCCTGCCGCAAGTCGATGCCGCCATTGCCGCCGCACGAGAGGCATTTGACAACGGACCATGGCCGACAATGACGATGGACGATCGCGCCGGATATATGGACAAGATGGTCGCAGCCCTGCACGCGCGTCAGACCGATATCGCCGCGTTGATCGTCGCCGAAGTCGGCTGCGCGCAGGGCATCACCCACATGATGCAGGTCGCCAACCCGATCAACCACCTGATCTCTACGATCAAATATGCGCGCCGCGATGAATCTGAACGCCTGCCCATCGACATCAACCCCAATATGTTCGCGCCAGATGGCCCCCAGAATATCGGCGGCACCACGGTGGTGCGCGAACCGTTCGGCGTGGTCAGCGCGATTACCGGCTATAACTTCCCGTTCCTGTTGAACCTCGCCAAGATCGGCCCCGCGTTGATGGCGGGTTGCACGATGATCCTGAAACCTTCGCAATTCACGCCTTATTCGGCATTGCTGTTCGGCGAGATTTGCGAGGAAATCGGCTTGCCGAAGGGCGTGCTGAACATCGTCACCGGCGGCATCGCGGAGGGTCAGTTGCTCTGCACCGACGAGCGCGTCGATATGGTCACCTTCACCGGCTCCGAAGGCGTTGGGGCAAGCATCATGGCGCAGGCCGCGCCCACCCTCAAAAAGGTGCATCTCGAACTTGGCGGCAAGTCCGCGATGATTGTGCGTCACGATGCCGACGTGCAGCGCGCAGCCGCAATGGCGGTGGGAATCCTGTCAGTCAACGCCGGCCAAGGCTGTGCGATTACCACGCGGTTGCTGGTGCATAACAGCATCCGGCCCGCTTTCGTGCAAATGGCCGCCGCAATGGCCGCGCATATCAAGGTCGGCAACGCGGCTGACCCCAGCGTCACGATGGGTCCGCTGATCCGCGAAAGCCAACGCGCTAAGGTCGAGCATTATGTCGCCCTCGGCAAAGCGGCGGGCGCAACGGTTGTGTGCGGCGGCGGACGGCCAGCGGGGCTGGACAAAGGCTTCTTCACGGACCTGACCCTGTTCGACAATGTCACCAACGACATGGCCATCGCGCAGGATGAAATCTTTGGCCCCGTCGGCTGCATCATCGGGTTCGATACCGACGAGGAAGCGGTGCAAATCGCCAATGACTCGCGCTACGGGTTGGCCGGCTGCATCGAAACCGCCGACGCCGCGACTGGTTACGCAATGGCCCTGAAAATCCGCACCGGCAGCGTCGCACTCAACGGCGGAACCGGCACAATGAGCTTCGCGCCTATTGGCGGCTATAAGCGATCAGGCATCGGCCGCGAGTATGGCCCCAACTGGCTGCGCGAATATCAGCATGAGAAATCGGTGTTTTACCCGATTGGGTGAGGGCGATGGTAGTGACTGTCCCAAACCCGGAGTTGTTCCGCGGACCGTGGACTGTCCTCTGGAATTAGCGCACTGGCTTTTTAGGGATAGTCCCTAACAGCCCCAGATGCGCTCTGCCTCGCCGAGTGCTCAAGCGTCTTGATGACTTGGCATGCCCAGCCGGGGAAAGCCGGGCCGGTTATATTTCGGGCATGGCGTTGGCGGAACGGCAGCGCACGGCTTGATCCCCTACAAGCTCTTTGCCACCCCAAGTACTCCCTTCGCAAAGCACTCCATCGCTGCCTCGCGCTGATCTGGCCGGCCGATCCCCCAGGCTAGATCGACCACGCCGACACCGCAATCGCGGATGGCTTCCATTTTGCCTTTCAGTGTCTCTGGCCCGCCGACGAAATAGGGTTCCAGTACCAATGGCACCACCGGCGGCCCGCCCAAGGTCTTTTGCTGGATCTGCGCTTGCTCGGCCATTTTTGCGCCAAAGAATGCGCCCATGTCGTCAAACGCTTTGGCGTCGCTTTCCGCTGCATAAGCGATGCCGCGGTAAATGACATGTTCTGGTCCCGGCTGCCATCCTGCCGTTTCGGCTTCGGCGTGGTAAAGCTTTACCCAATTTCGCACGACCTCTGGCGGGGCGAAGGAGAAGGCGATGCCCATGCGGCGCGCGGCAGCGAAGCGGACGGATTCGTCGCTGTTGCCCGAACCGAATATTGGCGGGTGCGGGGTCTGCACCGTCTTTGGCCAGACCGCAACAGTGCTGAACCGATATTCTGCACCGTCCCAAGCAAAGGGCTGATCCGATGTCCATGCCTTGACTATCAGGTCAATGCCCTCTTGCGTCATCGCGCGGGTCGCGGCGGCATCGGTATCATAGGTTTGGTGTTCATTGGGCGTGCCCCGCAGGAACAATACGATCAAGCGCCCGCCGCTCAGCATGTCGACCATCGCCAGTTCCTCGGCAAGGCGAACGGGGTTGGACAGCGGTACCAGCGGTCCGAGCAAAGCGATCTTGGCGCGGCTTGTTACCTGCGCCAGCGCGCCCGCCATCACGCACGGGTTGGGCGTCATGATATATGGGGCGTAATGATGTTCAGAGACGCTGACCCAGTCAAACCCGAGCGCATCGGCCTTTGTTGCCATTTTCAGGCTGTGGTTGAACGACGCCTGCGCGACGTCGCGGTGGCAGTACGAAGGCTCAGCTGGCCAAATCTCAAGCCCCGGGGCAACCCCGTCATAACCGACCATACACAGGCTTGATATCAGCACGCGAAATCCCCTCGATAGAACAAGAGAGAGCAATCGTCTTCGCTAGCGGCAAAAACGCCTATCCAAAGAAGGGCCAGCACCAGCGCTTGCGCCCTAAGGTGCTGACAGCGCCGAAATAGGCGTAGGCCAAAATGTGGTGGAGAGCGGGATGAATGTCATGAAGAGCAGCGGCAACACCCTGAGCGCGCAAGACGAACGGGCGATCAGAGCGCTGCTTGTCTCATACGGATGCGCTATTGACCGACGCGATTGGGAGAAATTGCGCGCGTGTTTTTCAGATGATTGCGAATGCGATTATGGCAGTTTTGGCAAATGGACCGGCCCCGCCGCGATCGTCCAATATATGAAGCAGGTGCATGCCGATGTCGGGCCGACGCTGCACCGCATTACCAATATCGAAACCGAAATGCAGGGCGGACAGGCCCATGCGCGGTCCTATGTCGATGCGCTGCTGATGCCGATCAACGAAGGTGGCCCAGTGCATCACGGCATCGGTTATTATGACGATCAATTGATCCGCACTGGCGCAGGCTGGCGGGTTGCGCGACGGCAATTCGTGCCAGTTTTTCTGGGTTAGGATCGGACGCATGGGAACGCTTAGCGGAAAGACGGCGGTCATTACCGGCGCGTCGTCAGGCATTGGCGAGGCGACGGCGCGGAGGCTTGCGGGTGCCGGGGCCAGAGTGATGCTGGTGGCGCGGCGTGCAGAGCGGTTGGAAGCGCTGGCGAATGAGTTAGGTAACGGCGCGTGCTTTGTTTCGCTTGATCTGGCGCACCCCAACGCGGCGCAGGCTTTGCTCGATACAGCAGAGGCGCAACTTGGCGCTATCGACATATTGGTCAACAACGCGGGCATATTGCGGACTAGTCCTGTCGACACATTCGATCTGGAAGAATTGGAACCGATGATAGCGATCAACTACTCCGCCGTGGTGCGCAGCAGCATCCTGTTTGGGCGGCATATGAAGGCCAATGGCAGCGGCCAAATCATCAACCTCTCGAGCATCGGTGCAAGCATCTCCGCCGCCGGAACCGGTGTCTACGGCGGACTAAAACGCGCGCTGGATGCTTTCACCGAGGTATTGCGGATCGAACTAGCAGGCAGCGGCGTACGCGTCGGACTGGTCGCGCCGGGGACTACCACAACCGAAATTTTCGAGGATATGAAAGCGCATGGCCAAGCCGGCTGGGACGAATATATCCCGCCGATGGTCGGCGACGACATAGCCCGTGCTATCCTGTTCATGTGCGAGCAAACGGGCAACGCCAACGCGGCACGGCTTCATATTTACGCGACGTCGGAGGGGTTTTAGGGGTTCAGTCGAGCCGACTATAGGCCGTGATATCAAACGGCTCGAATGGCTTCCCTGCCTGCGCTTTCACAACCCATGCTGGGTCCATTAACAACGCACGGCCCAAGGCGACTAGGTCAAATTCCTCGCCTCCAAACCGCCGCACGACTTCACTGAGATTATCGATCGCGTGTGTCGGCTGAGCAAAGCTTGCCGCGAGCTCTTTGTCGAAGCCAATGCCGCCCACGGTCATCGTTGGCTTACCGGACAGTTTGCGCACCCATCCGGCCAGCCCCATGTCGGAACCAGAAAAGGCGGGCAAAGAAAACACGCGGGTGCTGACGTCGAATATGTCCACGCCTGCTGATGCTAGTGCCTCGACTATCACGCCAAGTTGTTCAGATGTCTCTGCCAGCTTCGCATCATAATCCTGCAACTTCCATTGCGAAATACGGAACAGGATCGGGAAATCAGGGCCGACCTCGGCGCGGATTGCTTTGACCAGCTCAGTCGCAAAACGCGTGCGGCGCAATATGTCCCCACCATAGGCATCTCCGCGCATATTGGTCTCGGCCCACAAAAAGCTGTCGATCAGATAGCCATGCCCGCCATGCAGCGCGATGCCATCGAAACCAGCTGCCTTCGAATTGACGGCGCTGCGCACGAACGCAGAAATGATGTCGGCGATCTCGACTTCGCTCATGTCGTTCGGGCGCATGGATTTGGCACCCGGGTGCGGTGGTGTACCTTCCCTTCGCAATCCGCCCATATGCCAGAGTTGCGGGATGATTTTCCCGCCTGCGCGGTGAACGCTATCCACGACCCTGCGCCAACCTGCCAAGGCCGCATCGCCGTGCAGCATTGGGATATTTTCTTCGCTCATCGAGCCATGGCCGATCGACGAACGATGATCTACCCCAACGCCCTCTGTAATAATCAGGCCAACCTTCGCCATAGCTCGGCGGGTATAATATGCCGCGACATCATCACCGGGTTCGCCATCTGGCGAAAATTGACGCGTCATCGGCGACATCACAAACCGGTTCGAGAGCGTTAGCGGCCCACAGGAAAATTCCGTGAACAACGGCGCAAGGTCGTCGCGCATCAAACCGCAACCAGCTTCAATGCTGATTGCGGGCAGGCGTCGGCGCCTTCTTTTGCAAGCTCCTCCATGCCGCAGGGGACGAACTCGTCCTCGACATAGACCATGCCGTTTTCATCGAGTTTGTAAACGTCCGGGCAGATTTCCGCACAAACGCCATAACCGCAACATGCCGGTTTGTTGATGACCACTTTGAATTTGTCCTGATTCGACATTTCCGTCTCCTAAAATCTTCTTTTTCGCACATTACAGCTTGAACAGATTTCATTCAATATGTATATCATGGTCCAGAGCAAAAAGATCTTAGGGACAGGAGGTGATGCCATGCTTCAGAAATCAAGCCTTACGCTTAGCGACGGAACCAAACTCGACGACCTCATTATACGCGAATCAAACGAAGTTTCGTTGCGCGTAATGAGCGACAAAGAACTTTACGACATCGAGATGGAGCGTGTCTTTGCCAAAACATGGCTTTTGCTGGCGCACGATACCGAAATACCGAACTCTGGCGATTTTGTGGTCCGTGACATGGCCGAAGACAACGTAATCATTGCGCGTGACCGAGAAGGCAATGTAAACGTATCACTCAATGTCTGCCCGCATCGCGGGATGCGGGTATGCACCGCAGAAGCGGGCAACAAGCCTATCCATCAATGCATCTACCATGGCTGGGCATTCAAGCCCGATGGCGATTTTATCGGCGCGCCGGTTGAGCGCGAGAAGATGCACGGCAACGACGTCGACAAAAAGACACTGGGGCTAAAAAAAGCCCGTGTCCATGTTTACGGAGGCCTGATCTTCGCCACTTGGAATATCGATGGCCCTTCGTTCGATGAATTTCTAGGTGATTCAAAATATTACTTCGACCAGCTTTTCTGCCGCACGGACAGCGGCCTTGAGCTGCTCGGCCCGCCGCAGAGGTTCATTGTCCCGTGTAACTGGAAAATCCCCGGCGAACAATCGGCCTCCGACGGTTTCCACACTCTCACGCTCCACCGCTCGCTTATGGAAGGTGGCATAATGGGAGGAACGGCGGAATCGATCTACGATCAAGCGCCGGGGATGTACGGTGTCGATATTTCATGTCCGCAAGGCCATTCGCTGCGCTGTCTTGAAGCGGCGCAGACCTTCAAAATGTTTTCCGACATTAGTTTTGAGGGCAAGTCGGTTGAGGAACGGCTGAACATGTTGCCGCCGCCTGGAATTACGCCAGAGCTTATCCCGCAACTGTTCAAAAACCTCTCGGCCGATCAGGTCGAGCAATTGGCTACTATCCCTCCTCAAGTCGGTGGCATATTCCCTAATATACTGGTGCTTTTCATCTTTGCCCCGCGCATGGATGGCGGCTCGTCAGGCGCTCTTGCGCTTCACACTTATGTCCCAAGGGGGCCGGACAAAGTTGAATTCGTCAATTTCATCTTTGCGGAAAAGGATGTGCCCGAACAGGTCAAGCGCGACATGCTGCAGAACTCGGTTCAGGCATCGGGCACGTCAGGCACGATCGAGCAGGATGATGCCGACGTCTGGCCGCAGATCATGCGCAATTCTCGCGGCGCCGCATCGAAGACAATGACGCTTAAATATAAGGCGCTGCATGGCCATGAACGGCCCGAAGGCTGGAAAGGTGATGGCCTGCTCTACCCAGGCTTTACCAAGGATGACACTCAGTGGAACTGGTGGCTCGCCTATCACAAGCTGATGAGCGAAGCATAAGACCCGCAGGAGACACACAATGACCTGGAAGACACAATCAACGGCGTCGCTTGATTCCACGAACATATTGCGAGGCCTAACGAGCCTGAAACGTGTGCCGTTGGGTTCACCCGTCTATAACGCCATATTGGAAACGCTGTTTAACGAGGCAGCCGCGCTCGACGAGCGGCGTTTTGACGACTGGACCGCGATGCTCGCCACCGACCTGATCTACACCGCCCCAATCCGGCTGACCCGCACCGGTCCGACCCGTGACCGCGATGTGATGCGCTCGATGTTCCATTTCGATGACGATTATAATTCCATCCTGATGCGCATAGGGCGCTTACACAAAAGCGCGTGGGCCGAAGATCCGCCATCGCGCTGCCGCCGTTTTATCACCAACGTTCGCGTTGCCGAATGCGGTACGGAGGGTGAATATGAAGTCGTGAGCTACCTCTTTTTGGAACGCAGCCGGGGCGATAATCCTGAAAATGAAAGAATGAGTGCCGAACGCCGCGATGTCTGGCGCGAAGTGAACGGATCCTTCAAGCTGGCGACGCGCGAGATCATTGTTGATCAGTCGGTTCTTGGCATGGCCAACTTTGCGGTATTTCTATAACCTATATGAGGAGCATTGCCCTGCCCTCGATTGTTGTTGTTGGGAGCGGGCTGGCGGGGTTCGGCGTGCTCCGCGAATTGCGAAGGCTATCGCCCGACGCCAAGCTGACGCTGGTAACGCTTGAGAGCGGCCATTTCTATTCAAAGCCGGCACTGTCGACGGCTTTGGCAAAGGGCAAGACGTCGGAAACTTTGGTGATCTCAAACGCCGAAAAGATGATCGTCCAGTTGAAGCTTGTCGCGCGTATCGGTCGGGAGGCGGAATCGATTGACCGGAAGAGCAAGGCGCTCTGTACGACCGGCGGCCCGATCCCCTATGACAGGCTAGTTCTTGCAATGGGCGCGACGGCGTTCCGACCCGAAATCGAAGGCGACGCTGCGCACCGGTCTATTTCGGTCAATCAGTTAGATCATTACGCATATTTCCGTGAGCAACTTCCCGATCACGCGCGCGTGCTGATAATGGGTTCGGGCCTTGTCGGAACAGAGTTCGCCAATGACCTGATCACGAACCATTATCAGGTCGCAGTCGTTGATATGTTACCCTTGCCCCTCGCGCAGTTGGTTCCGCCCGCTGTGGGTGAAAGCGTTCGCGACGCGCTGGCAAGCGAAGGTGTCGAATGGCATCTGGGCCGCAAAGTAGTAGCGATCAATTACCTGGGCGGCAGGGCAGGCTATGTCGCAACGCTGGATGATGGCAGCAACATCGAAGCCGATCTGGTGCTTTCGGCGGTTGGCCTTCGCCCCAATGTCGCGCTGGCGCAAGAGGCCGGAATTGACATCGGCAAGGGTATCAAGGTCAACCAATATGGCCAGACAAGTGACCCCGATATTTACGCAATCGGCGACTGTGCAGAATACCAACACGGCCTTTCCGCATATGTCACTCCGATCATGGCGGCCGCACGCGGGATTGCGCCAAGTGTGCTCGGCACACCGACTGAAATTCGCTTTCCGCCGCTGGCCGTTCAGGTGAAGACAACGCTGCTCCCGATCAACCTGCTGCCTCCCGCGCGTGACTGCGTTGGCGAATGGCACCGCATGGAAAGCGATGCAGACGGCGACAAGCATCTGTTCATCGACGATGGAGGTGTCGTTCGCGGATATGTTCTGACGCGCAATAAAACCGAACAGCGCATGGAAATGGATACTAAAGTGGGGGAGTTGGCATGAGCAAGTTGCTCAATGGAAAAGTCGCAATCGTGACCGGCGGCGCAAAAGGTCTGGGCTACGGCATATCACGTGCACTGGCATCGGAAGGCGCTTCAGTGCTGATCAGCGGACGTGACGGAGCCGCCGCTGAAACAGTTGCCGCCGAAATTGAGCGGGATTTTGGTTCTAAAGCCATCGGTATCGCGGGCGATATGGGCGTCAAAGAAGACGTTCTGGCGATGGTCCAAAGGGCCGTCGACAGTTTTGGCGGCCTCGACATTCTCGTCAACAATGCCTCGCTGCTTTCCGCCGGTGTCCTGCTTGAGGACAAGACCGACGAGATGCTGCGTCGCACGCTTGAAATTGGCGTCTGGGGCAACTGGTGGGCGATGCAGGCGGCGTTTCCGCACATGAAAAGACGCGGCGGCGGATCGGTTATCAACTTCAGTTCGATTGACGCCCAGACCGGCGCATGGCTGCACAGTGACTACAATATCAACAAGCTTGGTATCGAGGGACTGACTCGGAGTGCCGCGGTCGAGTGGGGCCGTTTCAACATCCGCGTCAACGCGATTGCCCCTACCGGGCTGGGACAGGTGTTTGCCCAGCTTGTGAGAGACGTTCCCGGGTTTATGGAAACTGTTGTGGCGACCAATCCTCTCAAACGCGCAGGCGACCCCGAAAAGGACATTGGCCCTGTGGTCGTCTTCCTCGCCTCAGAAATGTCGCGCTTTGTTACTGGCGAGATGATCAACGTTGATGGCGGACAAAATCTGCCGGGTTATGTGAGTATTCCGCATAATCTTGATGAGCTGGAAAAGGGTGGCGCATGAGACTGGTCGCCGATGAAGCTTATACCGAACCCGGGCCCACGCTCGCGCCTGATGTCGAGCTGTCGCCCAGCGTCATCAAGATCCTGAGCGGCGCGATTGACGTGATTGCCAGCCGGGGCGCACGGCGGCTCTCGATGAGCGATATCATTGACACAAGCGGGGTCTCGCGTGGTACGCTGTACCGATATTTCTCAAATAAAGACGAAGTGCTGGCAGCGGTCAGCGAGTTTGTCTGCACCGGCTTTGAGAACGGTATCCGTGACGCAGGGCAAGGCATCACCGACCCCATCGAACGCTTCAAAACGGTGATGCAATTCTACGCACGCTACACTAGCGAAAACTCCCCAGACCGAGTTTTCGAAGTAGAGCCCGGGTTCCATCTAGCCTTTTTCCGTAGCCGGTTCGCGCGCTACAAAATTGCCGTGCAAGATGCCCTCGGCCCGGTCTTTGACCACTTTGATAGTCTCGTAGGCGAGGCAATCAACCGTGATACCTTCGTGGAAACGCTTGTCCGCATGCAACTGAGTACCTTGCTCGTTCCTGCCAGCGAAGAGTGGCTACAAATATGGAACGATACTGCCGAAAATGTGCAGAAATGGGCGCTAAAAATCGCGCAAGAACAGAAAGACGTAGGAAAGGACTGAATATGGCTACCGTTGCAAACTTGAGAACCGAAGACCTTACAACCTTTGCCGATCGCGCAACAGCCGACGCGATGATTGCCAAGGCCAAAGAACTCCGCCCGCTATTTCAGGCCGAAGCCGCCGCTGGCGAGAAACTGCGCGCGCCGACCAAGGCGGCGGAGAAGGCGTTGTTCGACAACAACATCCTATCCGCTTTGTTGCCCAGACGTCTCGGTGGCGTCGGCCTCTCTTTGACCGATTTTTGTCGAATGCAGATCGAAATCGCCAAAGGCGATCCGTCTATAAGCTGGGTGGTGCAAATCATTAATGGAACCAGCTGGGTCACGAGCCTCGCGCCGGACAGCGTCCAGGATGTCGTCTTTGCAAACGGCCCTGCAACCGTGTGCGGTGCGTATAATCCCCCCGGTAAGGCCCGCAAGGTTGACGGCGGCTGGATCATCAACGGTTCCTGGCCTTATACCTCCGGCTCTCGCCAGTCCACTTGGGCTCAGCAGGGCGTTGTGCTCGAAGGTTATGACGGCCCCGTCGTCCCCGGCATCAGCATGTGCTATATCCCGTTCAAGGATCTTACAATCAAGGACGCTTGGTATGTCACCGGAATGCAGGGTACGGGTTCGGACATCAGCATCGCGACCGACGTGTTCATCCCCGAAGGCCAAATGGTGTTAATGAACGAACGCGCAGGCCAGATTGACCGCACCAAGCGACATTTTGGTGCCCCGTCGGACGTTCTGCCCGTGGTTCCGGTTGTGCGGACCACCGGCATCGCGCAGTTGATCGGCGCGGTTGAAGCCATGCTGGAAATCGTAATTGCAGAATCTGGCAAGCCTGTTCTCACTACCCTCATTGGCCCGCGCACCGGCTCGGGAGCGTATATGCGTGATCTGGGTGAGGCAGCCGCCATGCTCGACACCGCCAAGCTGGTCCTGTTCCATCTTATCGGCGAATTGGACAAAGTCGCGCTGACCGGCGCCGAGCTGACAATCGCAGACAAAGCCCGCCACCGCGCGCAATGTGCCCAGATAATCAAGATGATCCACAGCGCATCGGAATCGCTGATGTTTCAGACAGGATCGTCAGGCTTCATGCTTGATAAGCCCATCAGCCGCTATTGGAAGGATGTCTCGATGGCCCTGCGCCATATCCAGAATATCCCGACGATTGGTTATGAAATCTATGGCCGCGATATTGCGGACGGCGACAAGATTTCGCCGCCGGGAGCTTATTGAAGATCTTTTAGCCTCATTTGGAAAAATTCGAGAATTTCGTCTCGGGCATGAACGGTGGGCTGACCAGCTTCATCAATCAGGTGAAGGGTCACCACACTGTGCGGCGTTTTGAGCGGTGAATCGGGATTAGCCGCTTCATCGGGTAGCACCTTCCCAATAAAGCGGTCACCCAAAGCATTTTCGAACGCGGCAAAGCGCGCTGCTCGGCAAAAACTGTCGCCTTCAAAACGATAGGCAAGCACGGTCAGATGGTCGTCGTCCATCCGGCGCTTGATCCGTGACAGCTCGTCTGGCGACATTGCCAGCGCTGCAGCATTGTTTAACGGCAAAGAAGGCTGTGCCATGACCGGTGCCATGACCGATTTTTCCAGCATCATCGACAGCGCAAAATTTCCGGTAAAGCACATCCCGATTGCGCCTACACCGTTGCCGCCGCATTCCTTGTGGGCATCTGCGGCAAGCGCGCGAAGCCACTGGGTGACTGGGCTGGAGGCATTGGCAGAGAAGGCTCGAAATTCAGCGCTGATGCAGGCCCGTGCCAACGTTAACATCGTGCGCCCGGTGCCGGGCAAAACTCCATCGGTGCCAAATAACGACGGCATAAACACGGTGAAACCAGCATCACGGACCCAACGCGCAAAGCGCGCAACATAAGGGCTAATCCCGGGCATCTCGGATATCACGATCACCGCAGGGCCACTGCCCTGTACATAGACACACTTGGTTTTGCCCAGAAGAGTGATCTGGCGTGCTTCAAAATCATCAAGTGCATCTCTCTTGCGCAGGTCGATATCGGCCATAATGTTTCCTTTTTCTGTCAGATGATTTGGCACGCCTCATCGAAAGCAAGCCGAAGGTTTCGCTGGCAGAGATTGGCTTTGTCACCATAGCCTAGCTTGCATATAAAATTGGACCGCCAGCGGCCCGCGGAGAAGAAGTCCAAATCGATTTTCTCGGCGTTAAAGCCAGACAGCGGGCCCGCGTCGAGGTCCAACGCGCGGGTGGCGAGGATCATATAGGCACCTTGCATCGGTACGTTTCGGGCGAGCATATCCAGCGCCGCTTGTTCGTTATTTTCGAACAGGGTCCTAAAGTCACGCGCCGGATATAGCTGCGGCATAAGATCGTAAAATCGGCTGTCTGCTGCAACGATGACCGTCACAGGGGCCGATTTCCGCTTGTCTACATTACCGGCGCTCACGCAGGGCGGCAGTCTTGCCTTGGCCTGCGCAGAGGTTACAAACACAAACTGCGCCGGACAGCTATTGGCCGATGTCGGTCCCCATTTCAGATGATTGTACAAGCGCCGCAAAAGCTCTTGCGAAACCGTTCGATCTTCAAACTCGCCATAGGTTCGCGCATCGTCGAACAGGCTGGAAAGCTCCACCCGGTTACCAGACCAAAGGCAGAGTTACCGGCTGCAATATCCCGCCGGTGTGAGTTTGAACAACCGCGTCGTCGGCGATGCGGAACTCCGGTATAGTAGCAAGAAATTCTTCAAGCGCGATCCGCATTTCACGGCGCGCCAAGTGCATGCCCACGCACAGATGCGGGCCGTAGCCAAAGCTCATATAGCGCGACTTGCGGTCGAATATCACCTGATCGGCATTGTCATAAGCTTCCGGATCGCGCCCGGCGAGGCTAGTGGGCATCGCGATTTTGTCACCTGGCTGGAAGGTCACGCCGCCGACCGTCACCGGCTTTGCACAGGTCCGGAATGTCGTCACAGCGGGATAAGCGCGCATCAACTCTTCTATCGCGTCGGGGATCATCGATAAGTTGTTGCGAAGTGTATTTTGATGATCAGGATGTTCGGCAAGATGACGGAACTGCCACGCGATGTTGGTTGATACGGTATCCATACCGCCGATAAACAGGTTGAAAGTGAAGCCAACCAATTCATCATCGGTCAGCGCCCGACCGTCGATTTCGGCGGTGACGCCGTAGCTGATGAGGTCGTCGCGTGGATTGGCTTTGCGGTCCGCAATCTCGCCTCGTAGATAATCTACAACCTTGCGCGTGCTCGCGGCGATGACGCCCAGGTCGTTGGTGTGGAGCAGCCCCATTTCCCATTCGAGAAATTCGGCCGTCATTTCAAGCGGCAGCCCCATCAGTTCAAGGAACACCTTGATCGGGAATTCAAAAGCAAAGTCGGCCATGAATTCGCAACTGCCTTTCGCCTTAATCGCCGCGCAATATTCATGGGCATATTGTCGGATTTTCGCGTCCAGCACGTTGATCTTTTTGGGCGTAAAAATGGGGTTCACGAACTTACGGTACAGTGCATGCATCGGCGGGTCAGTTTCGGCGGGAAGCGAGCTCCACGTCTCACCCACCAGCAACGCGAAGGGCGCAAAATCCTTGTTGGAAAAACTGTCGGTATCATAATAAATTGTCTGCAAATCCTCAACCCGCCGGACAATCCAAGCGGGCGTCCCACCGGGATACGCATCAAGAGAATAGAATATCGGCGGCATCGTGCGGTGAATGTCGGGAATGATCCGGTCGAACGGATTTTCGTCTATCGTGCCGCCCATTTTGATCGGATAGTCGCGTACCAGATCGGTGGGTACGTGAGCTGGAGCTTCGGTAACCTGAACGCCAAGCATGGTCATTTTCTCCCAATACAATGAATGAGTCCTATGGAAGACCAACCGCATCGCTACCTACCAAGGGACAGGATTTCGCCTCGCTTACCCTCAGGCAAAATGCAAGCGACGGTATTTGCCCCGAAAATAGAGCAAAGGATCACGACGGGGCTCGAACATAGCTTTAAGCACCCGGCCGACAAGGATAAAGTGGTCGCCACCGTCGTGCAAAGCATTGCGTTCACATTCAAAGCTGCTCAGAGATCCTGTGAGGACCGGCGTACCGAACTCGCCGACCTCCCATGGTGTGTTGGCGAACCGATCTTCACCTTTGCCAGCAAAACGGTTCGAGGTTGGTTGCTGGCCAATTTGCAACACATTGGCAGCAAAGCGTTCTGCGTTCCGCATGATCGCGGCGCTGCCGGCGTTGTTTGCGATACAAACAAGCAACAATGGCGGATCGAGTGATACGCTGGTGAAACTATTAGCGGTCAATCCGATGGGTTTACCGTTCGGATCCATCGCGGTGATGATAGTAACCCCGGTAGCAAAACAACCCAAAGCGTCGCGAAACGTTCGTGCGTCTGAACCCTTGCGAAATTCGGGTACAAAGCGCGGCTGTTTGCGTTCAAGAAAATCTAGCAGCAAACCATTAAAGCTATCCGCACGCTCGGTGGTAACAAGAAGACCGCTATCTTCGACCTCAACAGCTTCGGCATCGGACAACTGGCTAACGAAGGCCGCCGCCTGCTCGCTATTTGCAAGATCGCTAAGCGCGCCACGCACGAACAAAACTGGAATGTTGACTTGCGGAGCCGCCACTGCGATCCGATCGGTCACGCCAGTCATCTCGAACTGGCCAAAAATCCGCACATCAAATTCTGGGTTACCAAGACTTGACGTCACTGACTCGCGAAGCTTTTCCGATGCTGCATTGGCCATCGCAACATCATCTGTCGCCGGCAGATCAACAAGCACGAGCCCAGCGGCCAGCGTTGCAGCTTCGTCTGCCAACGCGATTGTTGCGATCCATCCGCCTAGCATGGCGGCAACGACAACCGGCCTTGTTCGCATCTGCGACAGAACTGCGCGCAGATCTTCGACGTAGGCGTCAAAGTCATAACGTCCGTCTTCGGGCCATTCGCTGCCGCCATGCCCACGCAGATCGAGATTGATGACATGGCGACCGGTTTGGTGCAGTGCGTCGGCAACATCTGCCCAAACTTTTCGCGTCTGTCCCCCACCATGAAGCAATAGGATCGAAGGATCATCTGCCGACCCAATATCATCAGCTTCGAGACGAATGCCTGCAAACCCCTTGAATTCACGCACATAACTCATAACAATCGTCTCCGTAACTACCAGAAACCTGTATTTCCGACCATTGCATGACGCCGATGTAGACCGCCAGAAATCCAAGCTAGATTGGACTTTACGGGCGTCAAACGAACATACCTTATGACAGGTGTATGAGCGCGCTAGACTGGGTTTTAAGAACAGAAATAGAGCAGGATATGAAAACCAGATCATGAGCAACGTAAAACTCAATCCGCTTGACCAGATGGTCGCCGATTATTCACTAGTCACTAACGGATATTCGGGCAAAGCGCCAAACAACCCCTATCCCATGCTGGCCGAAAAACGCGCCAAATGTCCGGTGATGCACGGCGATATCCTACTGGAAAATATGATCCCCAGCATGGCTGATTATATGATGACCGGCCGGCCGACGATAAGCCTGTTTCGCTATAAGGATATTCATGCCGTCCTTATGAATCCAAAAGACTGGTTGAGCTATATCGTCGGCGACGGCTTTGGTGCGGCGGTAGATAACATGCTGCTGACTGCAATGGATGGCAAAGAGCATGACAAATTCCGCGCTACGCTGCAAAAACCGTTCATGCGGTCCGAAATCCGCAAGCTGTTAGAAACGATGATCCGTCCTGTAGCGGTAGATGAATTTGTTGACCGGTTGCGACCCAACGGCAAAGCAGATTTGCTCCGCGAATTTGCACTGCCCTTCCCGATCCGCGCGATGTACGCCTATTTCGGTTTCCCGCATGAAGAAGACTTGCTCTCCAATCTGGCAAGCTGGGCCATCCAAGTTGTGGCAGCTCCCCAAGCCAACCCCGAAATTGCCAAGATCACCGTGCCGAAATCAATGGTTGCTGGCCAATCAATGTACGATACGCTGCTGCCCGTAGTGCAAGCTTACCGTGCGCGCGGCGAAATGCGCGGCGATATAATGGGGCACATGATGCAGGTTGAGCATGACGGCCAGTGCTTCACCGATCAGGAGATCGCCGCCTTCATCCGGATGCTGCTGCTAGCCGCCGGTGAAACGACTACGCGCAGCATCGCCAATATGGTCGTGCAGTTGCTTGAGAATCCCGATGTGCTGGAAGAGGTGCGGAATGATCGCACGTTGGTTCCCAAGGCCGTGATGGAAACCATGCGGCGTGATCCGACGGCGGGCGCGGTAGCGCGGATTGCCGCGCGGGACATGGAAATCAACGGAACACCAGTCGCCAAGGGGACAGCCGTCGTGCTGTCAATTGCCGCTGCCAATCGCGATCCGGAGAGCTATGAAGAACCTGACCGGTTGTGGCTGAAACGGCCGATGCGGCCGCTCCTCAGCTTCGGCTTTGGCCCACATATGTGCATGGGCATGCACATGGCGCTGGCGGAGATGGAAGTCGCGCTTGATGCTTTACTCGACCTACCCAATCTCCGTTTCAATCCTGCTTTTGCGCATCCCGAGATCAGAGGCCTGAATATGCGCGGACCGGATGCTGTGCATGTTTTGTGGGATGTAGAAGGACCATTGCCGCCGGCTCGATAAAATTATCCAAATAAAATAAGGAACCCGCATCGTTCTCCAATTTACCGATGAAGGCAAAATGCGCGCCGTCAATGCGGTGAAGCTGTGCCATTTCGTCGATACCATTCCACCACAACCGCGTGCGATGTTCGACGGGCAGGTCAAAAACCCATCCTTCCGAATGGAACAGCGGAAAGTCCGATGGGACACGGCCATTGACTCTGTCCATAAGGAAGAAGGGCTGACCCAGCGCACTGCCAGCGCGCTGGGCAAAAGCGATATGCGGTACTGAGACCTCCGAATGCGCCGCGATCACCTGCATCACATCATGCTGGAAGAAAACGTCCGCCAGCATCGGGCAGACCGTCTCGCGCTGGATTCGTGCGACCAGCGGACGTGTTTGCGAACCCCTGCCGTCGTGCCAGACCGCATCGAACAAAAGTGTACGCTGGTCAGGCCTTGCTTGGGTTCGACAACATTGCGGAGTTGCATGTTTGCCGCGCCTGCGATCTGGCTTTCGAGCCAAGTCCCTAAGGCTCGGCTGATCCGGTCGCCTAAATTTTTCTGCCGCTTGCTCATGGGTGAAGATGTGCTCTCCGCCAGGCAAGACTAGCCCCAAGTGCTGCAACAAGGATAAACGCCACTATCTGCCCCCCGAATGGCGATTGATAGCTCCCCTGCGCCGAGAACAGATAGCCCGCCAGCACCGGTGCTCCTACGATGAAGGGCAGCGAGCAGAATGCAAACAATCCGTACGCACGGCCAAAGTTCGCTGTACCGAAATATTCGGAGAAAGTAGAACTAAGGCTGGCAATCATCCCGCCAGCGGTCAGACCTAGACCACAACTGACGAGCAGCATAACCGGAAATGTCGGCTGGACGAGCATCAACGACCAGAGCACAGCTTGCAGTGTCGCGTTTAGCGATAGCGCTGCGACTCCACCAAAACGGTCTGTAATCATCCCGAATAGCGGCGAGCCCAAAATTCCGAGCCCGCCGATTGACGCCAGCAGCAACGCGGCACGACCAGGGTCGATACCAAGGCCAACGGCCAACGGGACAATATGGATACTCATGACCGTTCCGCCCGCCGCCATGACGCAACCGAGCAAAACTATACCCCAATAAATTGGCGTGCGAGCAAGTATCCCGTATCCAATTGGCGCAGACTTTGGTTGTTTGACCGAACCGAAATCACTCTTGTTACTGCCGACTGGAAGCAGTCCCTTCTTCTCGGGATGATCAACGATCAAAAAGAGAATGGGAATCAGGCACAGCATAAGTGCGGCCAACACAACGAAAACAGTCGAGAGACCCCATTGCTCTAATATCCATGCCGAGACTAAAGGTGCCACCGCAACCAATAGCGGCATGTTGACGATCCCCAGCGCGCGACCCCTACCGGTTTCAAACCAGTTGGAAATTAAGGCTGATGGTAACATTCCGCCAAGCAAAGCGGTCCCGGGCCCAATGAGTAATCCGTAACACAGCAGAACCGATGTCATAGACGTGGCCGAACTGACAAGCCCATAACCGACAGCACTCAGACAAGCGCCCGTGATCATCGCCATTTTAATCGAGATGCGGTGAAGCACTGAGCCGGCAACTGGCCCAACCAATGCGAAGGCGAGTAATACAAGCGATATGCCGAGTGTGCTGATTGATCGATTGACACCATAGGTGCGCTCAAATGACGTTATCAACGTACCGTAGACTCCGAACGTCAGTCCAATTGCCATATTCTGCGCGAGCCAAGCGAAAAATGTCATCCGCCAACCACTAGCTCTCGCGTTGCGGTCTGCGGCGGTAAGGACTCGTCCGACCGGCACAACGGAAACAAGCGCTGTGTCGGTCATAAGATACGGACAGCTGAGAATTGAGAATACGTCATCTTTTTAGAGTGTCCCGTCCAGCGCCGAATCTAGTTTAATCTGTCAAAACGGCTGATCCATCCAACCGATAAACTTCACCGATCATCCTACCTCTGGGCAGGCTCGGGATAACCTCAAAGATCCACAACGGACACACGCACTGCATTGATTGAGCCGTCATTGACGGGAGACCGTTAGCGCAAAAAGCGACACCCCCATAAAATCGGTTGGTGTCGCGCTTACCCCAATAATAGAGGCGCAAGCTTAAAGCGTTGCCATGCGGCATCACCAAATTGCGATGCCTGAAAAATCGCAGCACGGCGGTGAAGGCCGGCATCGCAATCATGCGTAAAACCAAATCCACCATGAAACTGGATCGCGCGGTCAGCTGCAAAGCTGTATGTCGCGTCCGCCGCAGCCTTTGCCATGCGTACGGCGATTTCGCCAACGCCTTGGTCGCTAAAGCTGTTTGCTGCGCTGTACAAATGCGAGCGCGCTTTTTCATATTCGACATAGGCGTCAACGGTCGGGTGCTTCAGCGCCTGATATTCGCCGATAATCTTTCCGAACTGCTTGCGGGTTTGCAGATAGCTTACCGTATAGTCGATCACGCTTTGCGAACCACCGCACATTTCCGCGCTTTGCAGAAGGTTTGCGGCCTGCTCAATATGCGACAGTGTTGAGGATGTTCGCGCGATTTCCAACAAAGCCGCGCGCGATACGGCCAAGCCATTCAACGACAGAGCAAAGCTGCGTCTTGTCTCATCGATAATCGCTTCACGGCGCAGGCGTCCAGCAACGTCGGCGGCGGTCAGCAGAACTAAGGCTGGCCTGCCATCAAGCATAACCGATGCAATGACGACATCAGCGGTCTGCGCCCATGCCACAAACAGCTTCTCGCCCGACAGATGCACCGCGTCCCCCTCCAACGTTGCTGTGGCGGTAATGTTCTGAAGATCCCAGTCGCCATGCGCTTCGGAAAGAGCCAAAGTGCCAATGGCGCCTTCGGCAAGCTTGGGCAGCCAATTTGCCGTTTGCTGTTCACTACCGCCTATAATGAATGCCTGTGCAGCCAAGGTCGATGACACCAATGGCGATGCCATAAGGTGGCGCCCCATTTGCTCGACAACCGGAACGACCTCGGCCAGCGAAAGGCCAACACCCCCATGCGCCTCTGGTATCGCAATCGCGGTCCAACCCAAGGCAGCCATTTCGACCCAGACGTCGGCATCATAGCCCAAATCGCTGCCCATCAGCTTGCGGACGCGGGCAATGGGCGATTTGTCGCGGCAAAAGCTCGTGGCTACGTCAAGCAGCTCGATCTGTTCTTCGCTATATCGTAAGCCAGCCATTTGCATGTCATTCTCTCCTCACGCCAATACTGCATCTATGGCGTGGGGCATGGCACAAAATCAAGGCGATTTAACTGGTCAATTAAATCAGCCGCTTATGCCTGCTCAAGAATCTTTCGGCCTGACCGTACTTTCATTTTATGCCCTGTCTTGGTGGCGAGTGACAGATCCTTGACCGTCTGCATAAACACCCATTCGTTCGTTGCCGCCTGCGGGGTGAGAGCAAGATGCATGTAGCCGCGATTGGATGTATCGACCCAGCGCAATTCCTGTTTGCTGGCGTCAAGCAAACTGCGCGCGACAACGGCCGGGTCAGTGAATGGAATCGCGCTTTCAAAGCCCGGCGACGAGACGCTGTGGCCGCCAAATTCAACGCCGGCTGGCTTCCCGCCTTCGGGCAAGTCAAAGGCCCAGCCATTGTGGCTGTCACCCGTGATCACGACCAAATTTGCATCTGCGCGCTGGGCTGCTGCCAAAATGCGCGAACGCGCTTCGGGGTAACCACCCCAATTGTCGAGATTGTTAGGCAGGCCTGCCTTTGTCGCGGCGATGCCCTGCCGCACATAGCTTACCGCGCGTTCAGGTGCAAATTTGGGGACCCAATCCATGGCG
>Ga0114973_10000832_pt1 | contig 23171 bp, 11 predicted proteins | sample M_140807_MF_Meta_FD_87025 | JGI IMG/M metagenome (GOLD analysis project Ga0114973, IMG submission 87025) | Freshwater microbial communities from Lake Montjoie, Canada to study carbon cycling - M_140807_MF_MetaG | ecosystem: Environmental > Aquatic > Freshwater > Lake | place: Lake Montjoie...
TACGGCATGAAGTCGGTGCCGCTCGAGGACGCAATCCGCCGCATCGCGGCGATCGGGTTCGGCGGCTTCGAGTGCTGCGCCATCCCGGAGTGGGACAGCGAGCCGTCCCGGATCACTGCCGAACGCAGGCGGACCGCAGCAGGACTGCTCGAGGACGGAGGCCTGCGGCTCGTGGCCGTGATGGAGGACCTGCCGCCCCAGGTGGACGAGGGCCGCGCCCGCGCGGCGCTCGACAGGCTCCGGCAATCCCTGGAACTCGGTCGCGATCTCACCCGTGGCAAGCGGCCGCTCGTGCAGACGGTGCTCGGAGGGGGCGTCTGGGAGCAGGTCCGCGGCACCTTCCGCGATCGCCTGGGCGCATGGGTCGACCTCGCCCGGGACCAGGGCGGCACCGTCGCCATCAAGCCCCATCGGTTCGGCGCGATGTCGACCCCCGGCCAGGCCGCGTGGCTGCTCGAGCAGCTGGGGTCACCCGAGCAGCTGCGGATCGTCTACGACTACAGCCATTACGCCTACCGCGACCTCTCCATCGAGGAGACCGTGCGGCAGGCAGAGGGGCTCGTGGCATATGTCGCCCTCAAGGACGCGGTCATGGCGGACGGCAAGGTCTCCTTCGCGTTGCCCGGCGCGAACGGGTCGGTCGATCATGCCGCGATCCGCCGGGCGCTCGAGGCCACGGGCTACGCGGGCGACTACTGCTGTGAGGTCAGCGGCCAGATCTGGCGGCAACCGGGCTACGACCCGTTCGCGGCGGCCGAGGCCTGCCACCGAAACCTCGCGCCCTTGTTCGCGTCGTAGCGACGCCGGGCCGCCGAGCCCGCCTCGCGGCCGCGATCGAGTCGCGGATGGTGCTCGGTGACCCGATGCCTTGTGCCAGGGGCGCACATGCTCTGGTGGAAGCTCCCCATCACCGTGCAAAAGGGCGTGCGCACGCTACGCTGCCGCCTCACCGCCGCCCGCTGACGCCGACGCCGATCCGGCGCGCTCACATCCGCCCTCGCTGGCCGTGGGTACGGTCATCCGCCACTGGAGGCGGAGGCAGCGAGTGGAAAGACCGTGCAGGACTCTTTCCTCAGCCAGCCCCAAAGTCGGAGAGCCCCCCTCCACAGGGCACCCGGCTGCGGTAGACTCTGTCCTCAGAGTGCTTGGGAGTGTCTGTCGCCCACCGCGGCGGCGCACGCAGAGGGCGACCCATGGACGCCGCCGACCACGAATCACCGGAGCTCGCCGCCTGCCTCGAGCGGCTCGCCGCCGGCGATCTTTCCGCTCGCAACCGGATCATCGAGCTCTGCAGCGAGCGGCTCCGCCGCCTCGCCCACCGGATGCTCGGCCGCTACCCGGCTGTCCGTCGCTGGGAAGATACCGACGACGTCTTCCAGAACGCCGCCATGCGGCTTCACCGCGCGCTCGGCGCGCTCACGCTCGACTCGCCGCGGTCGATCATGGCACTCGCCGCGACGCAGCTGCACCGCGAGCTGATCGACCTGGCCCGACGGCACGCCGGCCCCGCCTCGTACGCCGCCAACCACGGCACCAACGTCATGCCCCGTGGCGTCGTCGACGGCACCGCCGCGCACTACATCGACCGCAGCCCCGCCGAGGATGCCAGCCTCGACCGTTGGACGCTCTTCCATGAGGCGATCGCCGCTCTGCCCGACGACGAGCGCGAGGTGTTTCACCTCGTCTGGTACCTCGGCTGCGACCAGAAGACGATCGCCGGCCTCATGGGCTGCTCCGAGCGGACGGTGAAGTCGCGTTGGCGGGCGGCACGCGAGGCGATCCGCGTCGCGCTCGACGGCGAAGCCCCGCGGAACTGACCGGCCCGTTCCCCGCGGCGTCTCCGCACCGGCCAGATAGCCGGCATCAGGCACGAAGGTTCAGGCATCGCCCCGTGACCGCTCCCCTGCCCCGCCGCCCGCCGCAGCTCTCGGCACACGCCGCCGCGCGGCGGCAGACGCTCCCCGAGAAGGTGCTCCAGTTCGGCGAGGGCAACTTCCTGCGGGCGTTCGTCGACTGGATGCTTGAGCGGATGAACCGGGCCGGCCTCTTCCACGGGACGGCCGTGCTCATCCAGCCGCTGCCCCACGGCAACGCGGGCCTGATCAACGAGCAGGACGGCCTCTACACCGTCGCACTCCGCGGCCTCCACCAGGGCCGGACCGTCGACTCCCGCGAACTCGTGTCGAGCGTCACGCGGTGCATCGACCCATACGCCGACTTCGCCGGCTTCCTCCGCTGCGGGCTCAATCCCGACACGCGGTTCGTGGTGTCCAACACCACCGAGGCCGGCATCCGGCTCGACCCGGACGATGCTCCCGACGCCCGCCCCGCGGCATCGTTCCCGGCCAAGCTGACGCAGCTGCTCCACGCGCGGTTTCGCCACTTCGACGGCGACCCCGCCCACGGCTGGATCATGCTGCCCTGCGAACTCGTCGAGCGCAACGGCGACGCCCTGCGGCAGGCCGTGACAGACACCGCGCGACGCTGGCGGCTCGAGCCCGCGTTTCTCGACTGGCTCGACTCGGCGTGCCGGTTCGTCGACACGCTCGTCGACCGGATCGTCACCGGCTACCCCACGGAGGACGCCCCGCAAATCCATGCGGAGATCGGCTGGGATGATCGGCTGCTCGTCGCCGCCGAGCCCTACCACTCATGGGTGATAGGCACGCGCGGCGGCCTGGAGGATGAGCTGCCGCTGGGGCGGGCGGGGCTCGACGTGGTGTGGACCGACGACGTCGCGCCGTATCGCGAACGGAAGGTGCGAATCTTGAACGGCACGCACACGATGGCCGCGGCCGTCGGCCGCCTGGCGGGCCTCGCGACCGTCTCCGACTGCATGGCCGACAGGCAGATCCGCGGGTTTCTCGAGGCTGCCCTCGCCGAGGAGATCCTGCCCACGCTCCACCTGCCGGCGGCGGATCTCGACGCGTTCACGCAGTCGGTGTTCGAACGCTTCCGCAACCCCTTCCTGCGGCACCGGCTCGACGACATCGCGCTCAACTCCACGAGCAAGTTCCGCACGCGGCTGCTCGGCGCGGCCGAGGATCGGCAGCGGGCGTGCGGGCGACCGCCCCGCCGGCTCACGTTCGCGCTGGCCGCGGTGATCGCGTCATGCCGCGCCGCCGGCGCGGACAGGGTCACCACGCCGGATACCGCGGCCACGCTCGCGGTGCGGGACGAGCCCGCAACGCTGCACGCGCTTTACGCCGCCTGGTCGGGTCATGGGCGCGGGCCGCTCGCCCCGGCCGCGGCAAGCGCGGTCGTCGCGCAGCTCCTGGGAGATGCGTCGCTGTGGGGCAGCGACCTCGCCGCGTCGCTCCCCCGCATCGACGAGGCTGTGGCCGCGCACGTGGCCGCGATCTGCACGACCGGCGTGCGCGCCGCCCTCGCCGCGGTGTGACAGACACCGTGCCGTGAACACGCCCGGCGCCGCGGCTCACTTTACCGCGCGCACCCATGTGGCTGCGGCCGCCGGCTGCCACCGCTCGTCGAAGAAGCCCTCCGCGAGGATCGTGCCCGGCAGCTGCGAGCCGCGGCCGCCCGTCACGCTCACCAGCGCCCAGTCGGGCAGCATCGGGATCTGCCGCGCGTTGTTGAGGTAGGCGTAGTCGCGAAACGTGAACCCGCTGTTGAGCACGACGTAGCGGTCGGACGCGAGCGGATTGGGGAACACGAGCACGGGCACGCTCTCGCCCACGGCCGCCCGCCCGGAACCGATCACCCAGTGTCCATCGCGATCCACGACCGGAAGCTGCGGCAGCACGCGGGCGACGAGCGGGTTCGAGGTGGGCGTGCCGAAGAGGACGAGGTTTCGCGTGGCGATCTCCTCAGGCGTCACGTCGGCCGCCCGCCGCTCCACCACGTCGCCCCGGAAGTGCCGCCGCCACTCCCGCTTCGCCCGCATGAACTCCTCGGCGGCCCAGCGGTCCACGGCGGATGCCCCTTCCCGGCCCGGTTCCGGACCGACGAACAGAAAGGCATCCATGAACGCATCGTCGATCGGCCCCTGCAGTCCCGGCCGCTTTCGCAATCCGGCCGCCGCCGCCCCATCGTCGAGCCGCCAGCCCGACGGCGCGCGGCTGAGAGCTTGCTGCCACCGCGGCCCGGCCCGTGGCGGCACCGTGATGACAGTCCCGTCCACGCGCAGTTCGACCGGCCGGCCGGCGTCGACGATCGAGGCGGCGGCCGGGATGTCGATCGACAGGCCCGTCACGTTGCGGGTCGAAACCTCGATCGCGGCCGGCGACCGGATCACGGCCTGCACCCGCGCCTCCCGCCAGTGCTCGCCGAGCCCCGTGACGGTGAGCCACGCCCGCGAGGGATAGCGGAGCGTGTAGGTGGTGAAGTCGATCTCCCGCGGCACGTCGGGCCGCCCCTGCTCCGCCTGCCGCGCGAGAAACGCCTCGATCTCGGCCTTCGAGTCGGAATGGATTTTGTGCGCGGTCTGCGGACCGATCACGTGCGGCATCTCGAAGCCGCGGGCCTTGCAGGCGGCGACCATCATGTCAGCGGCCTGTTTCTGCACGTCGAGCTCGCCGCTGTAGGCGACCGTGGGGAGCGTGCGCAGGTTCTCGGCCCAATCGGGGCAGTCGTACCACTGCAGCAGCCGGCGCTGTGCCTCCGTGGCATGAAACTCCTCCTGCTGAAACACGCGGAGGAAATCGCTGGTCTCGCTGAACCCAGCGCCGGGTGTTGCGGCCATCCACGTCCCGGGATGGTGGACGGCCAGCTGCCAGCAGCCCGCGCCCCCCATCGAGAAGCCGCGGATGGTGATCCGCCGGTCGTCGACCGGAAGGATCGCTCGCACGTGCGCGATCGCCTCGAGCACGTCGACCTCGCCGGCGAACTTGAAGGCGTTCGAATACCTGCCGTAGGGGTGGAGCACGATCGTGTCGGGCGGAGCGATCTCGCCCACGTTCTTCTGCCGCTGCGCCAGAAACGCGACCTCGCTCATCTTCTCGCCGCGGCCGTGCAGCCAGACGTCGAGCCGACGGGGCGTCCGGTCGGCAGGGTCGAACCCCGCCGGCAGGACGAGGCCGTAGGGCTGGATCGAGCCGTCGATCAGCGACCGGAACCCGCCCACCGCGAGCAGCGGCTGCCCTGGCTGCACCGGAGACGGCGCCGCGGCCTCGAGAAGCGTCACCCCTCGCTTGCCCGCAGCGAGCAGCCCCAGCCGCTGCCGGCCGCGCTCCAGCAGCTGCTCCGCCAGGGCGACCTCCTGTGGCGAGTAGAGAAACCGATCCTCCACCGCGAGCCGCACGGCCCGGGCGAACACGAGCACCTCGGCCCGGTCGGCCCCGTCGGCGGCCGCGACCGCCTCGACGTCGCGGACAATCGCCTCCGCCCCGCTGAGCAGCCGCTGCTGCACGCTGTCATCCAGCTCGATGCCCACCGGCGGAATCGGCCGCACGTTGTCGGGCAGGTTGTCGGCCGGACCGTCGGCGCGGCCCGGCGACCAGAGGCCGAACATCGCCACGAGCGCCACGCCGCTCACCAGGCGTGTCGTATGTGCCAGAGCGCGGCCGCGTTGCATCGCCATTGAAAACTCCTTGGTCACGCACACCACGCCATCGCCCGCATGCAGCAGACGCAACCGCGCAGGCCGCCCAGGCCGACACGACACCGACGTCACCACTCGCCGCCGCGGCGAAACTCCCGCTGGGCAGCCTCACGAAACCGCTGCGACGCCGCGTTGAGCCCGGCCACGATCTCCGCCGCCGACATGCCGCTGGTGCCGCGCGCCGCCTCGATCACCGTGCGGCATTCGTTGGCGTCCATGAACGACGCGGCCGCCAGCAGCCGCGGCTCGTCCTCCGGCGGAATGGCGAGGAACCCGTGCTTGTCGGCATGCACAAGCTGCCCCGGCCGCACCTCGCGGCCGAACACGGTCACCGGCACGCCCCACCGCACCGGCACAACGTTGGCGTGGCTGACGCAGAGCCGCCGGGCGATCGCCTTGAAGCCGGCGGCCGTCATCTCGTCGACGTCGCGGATCGCGCCGTCGGTGATCGTGCCGACACAGCCCAGCGCCCGATGCACGTTGGCGTTGACCTCGCCCCAGAACGAGCCAACGACCCGCGGCTTGTCGAGGTCCTGCACGACGACGATCTTCGGGCCGGCCACGCTGCCGATGTAGCCGCGGTAGTCGTCCCACGCCGAGGCGTGGCCCTTGTGCGCCTGCGTGTGGGCCTTCGCCGACGGCTCGATGACGAGCGTGACGGCGTAGCCCGCCATCGGGCCCATCTGCGGCATGAAGTCGCGGGTCTCCTCCAGGTTGAAGCCGTCGTTGGCGATGTCGTGGGAGGTGATCTGCTCCCAGCCGTTGCAGATCGTGGGCGTGTTCCAGCGGGAGAGCTGCAGGAGTTCGGCGAGCGGAAGCGGCATGTGATGATCCTGACGGGGGAGCAGATGTGCGATCGTGGCGACCAGTGTCGCCGCGGCCTGCGGCCATGCCAAGGGGCCGCCGCCACGCTCACGGCAGCTGCGGCCGCGGCAGCGAGATCACCCGGGTGTCGAGGAACTCGCGGATCCCCTCCTCTCCCCCCTCCGCGCCGATGCCGCTGGTCTTCACGCCGCCGAACGGAATCTCCGCCTTCAGCGGCCGCCATTCGTTGACGCCGATGATGCCCGCCTCGAGCCGCTCCGCCACCGCGCGGCACGCGGAGAGGTCGCGGCCGTAGACGTACGACGCGAGGCCGAAGGGCGTGTCGTTGGCCCGGGCCACCGCCTCGGAGACCCGCTCGTACGACAGGAGTGGGATCACCGGCCCAAAGATCTCCTCGCGGGCCAGCCGCATCGTGTCGCGGACGCCCGCGAGCAGCGTCGGCGAAAAAAAGCTTCCCTGCGACAGTGATGCATCGGCCTCGTAGCTCCTGTTCTCGGCGACGATCCGCGCGCCCGCGGCCACGGCGTCGCGCACGAGCGCCCCCACGTCGCGGCAGGCCTCGCGGTGGATGAGCGGGCCCGCGTCGACGCCGTCGGCCAGGCCGTTGCCCACGCGGGCGGCCGCGAGCCGCGCCGCGACCAGCGCAGCAAAGGACTCCTCGACGGCCGCCGGCACGAAGACGCGGTTGGCAGTCACGCAGACCTGCCCCGACACGAAGAGCTTCATCCGCACGAGCTCGTCGGCCGCATGGTCGAGATCGGCGTCGGGGAGCACGATGAAGGCCGCGTTGCCGCCGAGCTCGAGCGACACCCGCTTGATGCCCGGCGCGGCAGCGGCCATGAGCGACGCGCCCGTCGCCGTGGAGCCGGTGAGGCTCAGCACGCGGACGGCCGGGTGGGCGGCCAGCACCGCTCCGACGACGCTGCCGCGGCCCGGCACGATCTGCAGCACGCCCGCGGGCAGGCCCGCCTCGGCCAGCACCAACGCCATGGCCAGCGCCACCAGCGGGGTGAGCTCGGCCGGCTTCCACACCGCCGCGCAGCCCGCCGCCAGCGCCGCGGCCATCTTCTTTGCCCCTTGCGCCAGCGGAAAGTTCCAGGGCGTGATCAGCCCCGCCACGCCCGCCGGCACCTGCTCCACGAAAAATTCACGGCCCGCCTCCGGGTGCGGCACGATCCGGCCCGACACCCGCCGCGCCTCCTCGCCGAACCACTGGAAGAAGCTCGCGGCATACTCCACCTCGCCGACCGCCTGCGGATACGGCTTGCCCTGCTCCGCGGTGAGCAGCCGGGCGAACTCGTCCTTGCGGTGGCGGAGCGCCGCCGCCGTCCGCACGAGCACGGCCCCCCGGTCGGCCGCCGGCACCTGCCGCCACCCGCGCTGCGCCGCGGCCGCGCCCGCGATCGCCCGTTCCACAGCGGCGGCATCGGCACGCACCACCTCGGCGATCACGGCACCGGTGGCCGGATCGATGACGGCAAACGCCTCGTCTCCCCCCTGCCAGCGGCCGTCGATCCAGGGCCGGGGCTCGAACCAGAACGTCGGGATCGTCTTCATGCGTCTGCTCCCGGGCCGCGGTACGGCCGTCGTCCCCTCAGGCTCCGGCCGGCGCGAGCACCGCACGGTAGATCCGCACGGCGTCGGCCTCGGTGACGGGCCGCGGATTCGGATCCATGAGCCGGCGGACGGCGACGGCGTCGCGGGCCAGCGCCGTGATCGCGTCGTCGGGCACGCAGACACGCCGCAGCTGGGCGACGAGGCCGATGCGGCCGGCCAGCGCGTCGAGCCGGTCGGCGAACTCGGCGGCCGGCGTGCGGCCCCAGCCGAGCGCCTCGCCGAGCGTTGCGAAGTCGGCTGCGCAGGCCGGCGCGTTGTGCCGCATGACCGCGGCCGCGAAGCAGCCGGTGATCACCCCGTGCGGGATGTGGAAGCGGCCCCCCAACGGCATCGCCAGCGCGTGCACCGCGCAGCACGAGGAATTGGCGAACGCCATCCCCGCCAGGTGCGACCCCACGGCCATCCGATCGCGGGCCGCCGTGTCGCGGCCGTCGCGGCATGCCGCCTCGAGCCCGCCGCCAAGTTGCCGCGCGGCCTCGATCGCCAGGCCGCGGGCCAACGGTGTGGACACCGTGGCGATGAAGCCCTCGATCGCGTGCACGACGGCGTCCATGCCGGTCGCGGCGGTGATCTCCGCCGGCAGGCCGTCGGTGAGTTCCGGATCGACAACGGCGACGTCCGCCAGGAGGTGCGGATCGACCACGCCCACCTTCATCCCGCTGGCCGCATCGGTGAGGATCGCGACGAACGTCGCCTCGGAGCCGGTGCCGGCGGTGGTGGGGACGAGCACGGTGGGCAGCCCGCGGCCACCCGTCCGGCCGATCCCGACGAAGTCGGCCGCCGGCCGGCCGTGCCGTGCGGAGACGGCCGCCACCTTCGCGGCGTCCATCACGCTGCCACCGCCGACGGCCACCACGACATCGGCGGAGCAGTCCGCAATCCGGGCTGCGAGGGCATCGACGGCGGCCAGCGGCGGCTCCGCCGGGATGTCGGTCAGGACGTCGGCGACGAGCCCGGCCTGATGGAGCGGCTCGAGCACCCGCGGCAGGACGCCGGCCGCGACGACGCCCGGATCGCTGCAGACCGCCACCCGGCGCCAGCCGCGGTCGCCGCAGAGCGTCGCCAGCGTGCGGGCCGCGGCCCGGCCGGTCACGACCCGCCGCGGGAGATGATTCTCGAAGATCGTGGCGGGCGTCCTCATGGGGCTGGCGTGTCTCCCGACGCGGAGCGATTCCCGTCGATGTCGTCGCCGACATCCTCGTCGCCGACATCCTCGTCGTCTCCGCCGTCGGCGTCGAGCGCCCGCAGAATCGCGATCGCCTCCTCGAGCGACGGCGCGGCGTAGCCGCGGACGCGGGCCTTGCGATCGCTCTCGGCGAGCAGCAGCACGTCGAGAAAGTCAGGATGGGCCTCGAGCCGCTGCCTGGCCCGCGCGCCGAGCGACTGGTCGCCGTAGGCGGCGGCCGCCGCCAGCGACTCGACGAGCCAGCCGGTCCGCGGCGTGATCAGGTCGCCGAGCGCCTCGAGCCCCGCCGCCACCGGATCGGCCCGGTCGATCGCCCGCCCCACGTCGTGGACGAGCGCCGCCGTGAGCAGCTCCTCGTCGAACGGCCGCTCCTCGTGCACCCGGTCGAAGACCTGCAGCGTGTGCTCGAGCACGTCCCCCTCGGGATGCTTGACCGGATCCTGCTTCACCGTCTCGAGCACCCGCACGATGTCGGCGATCCGGTCGAACCGGTCGCCGCCCAAGTGCGCGAGCCCGGCGGATGGAGCGGTCTCCCGGTTCACCTCGCGACGGATCTCCTCGTGGCTCGGCAGCCGCTCCTCGGGCACCCAGCCGCGGGCCACGCGGCGGGCCGCGCGAAACCGCGCCCGCGCCGAATCGCCGCCGCCGGCCACCATCCGGGCCGCCTCCTCCGCGATCCGGCGGCGGAGCTTGTCGTCACCACCGTCGGAGGGCGTCGCCGTCACGGCCGTTTCTCCGGACCCGCCGCCTGCGGCCCGACCGGCCGCCAGCGGATGTTCTTCACCAGTGCCGTCGTCGCGTAGGTGGCGATGCCCAACGGCACCGACGCCCGCACCTCCTCGCGGATCGAGATCCGCCGGCCCTCGAGCGGCTGATCGACGACCTGCTTGTCGTCGATAAAGCACTCGATCCGCTCCGGGGTGACGCGGACGCGGATCGCGTACCACGTGCCCCGCTTGAACTCGTGGAAGCTCGTCGTGTCGTTCCGCGCGGCATCCTGGCCGTCGATGCTCGAAAGACCCACGAGGCCGCCCCCCCAGCCGCCCACGATCAGGCTGCAGGGATCCTCGCCCACCGGAAACGTCAGCCCGCAGAAGAAGTCGCTGCCGTCGGCCCGCTGCGCGTCGACCGCCAGCTCGTAGCCCTGCCGCGGCACGTCGCCCGTCCAGGTGATGCCGCTCATGTCGGCCCCCATGCCGATGCGGATGGCGCCGTTCTCAACCTCCACCTCCCCCTCGCCGCCGAAGGCCGTGGGCCGCCAGCCGCCGAGCGCCCTGCCGTCGAACAGCGACCGCCACTCCCCGCCGGCCGCGCCCCGCGTGGCCCCGGCGGCCGTCAGCTCCTTCACGAGCCAGTCGGCACGGTAGACCTTCGTGAGCGCCGCGAGGATTCCGGCGGCGTCGACCGACACGGCGCGGGCCCGCTCGTCGTCGTAGGCCAGGTCGAGCACGAGCGACTCGATGTTGCCGTCGAAGATCAGCCCCACCAGCTCGCCCGCCACGTTGACCACCGGGCTGCCGCTGTTGCCCCCGATGATGTCGGCCGTGGAGATGAAGTTGAACGGCGTCTTCAGGAAGGCCTCGTCTCGCTCGAGTTCCGGCTCGAGCTTTCGCCACCGCTCGGGCAGGTCGAACGGCGGCGCCTCCCGCTTCTCATGCGCCCGGGCGAAGAGGCCGGCATATGTCGTGATCGGCGCGACGCTCCGCCCGCCCTGCTCGTAGCCCTTCACCGTGCCGTAGGCGAGCCGCAGCGTGAACGTGGCGTCGGGATAAACGCCCTCGCCCTCCTCCGCGAAAACGGACTGCGTGATCTCGGCGTGCGCCTGCCGCTTCATCTCGCCCGCCGCCTCGACCACCTTCCGCAGCGACCGCGCCTCCTCGTCGACGATCCGCGCCAGTTCGAGCATCGGATCTTTCGAGGCGGCGACCGCCGCCGTGCCGCCGTCGTAGAGGGCCCGGCGCGTGTCGGCCGGAGCGGTGGCTCCCGGCTCGGCAGCTCGCGTCCCCAGCCCGGTGCCGCGGACGACCTGCGCCGCCCGCTCCCGCGGGGGCAGACCAGCCAGCACCCGCTGCACGAGCGGGTCGTCGGGCCCCAGCGCCGTGGCCAGATACGTGAGCGAGTCAGCCAGCTTCACGGCCTCGAAGGCGTCGTGGATCGGCTCGGCGGAGAAGAGCTGGAACTCGAGCGACTCCCGGTTGGAGTCGCGGTATTCGCGGAGCCGTTCGCCGCTCGGCGTGGCGGCCTCTGCGGCGGCCCGCAGGATCGTTCGCGCGTTCGAGAAATACCGACTGTTGAACCCGACCGCCCCCTCGAGCAGGTTGTGCCGCAGCGCCACCTTCGCGATCTGCTCCTCCGCCTGCTCGATCCGCTCGAACGGCGACACCTGCGGCGAGCCGCCGCCCGCCGGCCGCGACTTCGCCAGCCGCTCGCGCAGCCGCGTCTCTGCCTCCTGCTTCCGCTTCATGAATCGCGGATCGAGCAGCCCGGCCAGAATGCCCTCCCGCGCCTTGCGGCCGTTCTGCACGCCGAAGAGATCCTCCATCGCCTGCCGGCGTTCCTCCGGCCCCTCGTCGCTGTAGGCCCCGAGCATCACCTCGAGCCGGTTGAGCATCGACAGCGCAAACGGACTCTGCCGGTCCCGCATGGCGACGAGCTCGCGCACGGTGCTTGCGCGGTCGGTGTGGCCGGGATGGCCCGAGACGAAGACGAGGTCGCCCGCGGCGACCGGCTGCGTGCTCCACGTCAGATGGTGCGGCACCCGCGCCGGCGCGCCGTTCTCGTAGGCGCGAAAGAAGCAGACGTCGAGGTTGAACCGCGGGAATTCGAAATTATCGGCGTCGCCCCCGAAGAACGCGATCTGCTGCTCGGGGGCGAAGACGAGCCGCACGTCGGTGTATTTCTTCGACCGGTAGAGGTGGTAGAGCCCGCCCTGATGGAGCGTCACCACATCGCTCCGCAGCCCGGTGGCAGCCAGCGACTGCTTTTCGATCTCGGCCATCACCCTGCGGCGGGCGGCGAACGCGGCCGGCGGATCCATCCCCGGCGTCACTGCCGCCTGCACCCGTGCCGTCACGTCCTCGATCGACATGAGCACGTTGAGCTCGAGATCGTGGCATTTGAGCTCGTCGGCCTGCGTGGCCGCAGCGAAGCCGTCGCGGTAGTAGTTGTGATCGGCGTCGCCGAGTTTCTGCAGGGCGTCGGCCCCGACGTGGTGGTTGGTGAGCACGAGGCCGTCGGGAGAGACGAACGAGCCCGAGCCTCCGGAGTTGAACCGCACCGACGACTGCTGCAGGTGGCCGAGCCATTCGGGCGAGAGCTTCACACCCCCAAGCGCGGCCGCATGGTCCCTGTGGATCCGCTCCAGCGGCGGATGGCTGAAGAGCCACATCCCCTCGTCGGCACGGGCTGCAAGGGCCGCGACGACGGCAGTGAGAGCCAGCACCAGCTCCGCAAGAAAGGCCGGCGGTCGGCGGCGCGTCATCCGCGACCCGCTGCAATCCGTTGGGCCTGCGTCATGGTGAAAAAGTGTCCGCAGCATGCCATGCTCCCACTTCGTTCGGTCGCCACCCACCTGCCGTCCGCCGCACGCCTTCTCGCGGCGGCAGCCACCCGCCCAGGCCGCTCCTGACCGGGCCCTTAGCGTACCGGATAACGCAGTCGCTGCGTCCATCGCCGCGCTGGCCGACCTGTCTTTTCCAGCGCCGCCGCGGCGCGGGTCAGGGGCACCGTGGGGCGACCGGCGGCGGCGGCCTGCCCCGTCCTGATGAACCGAAGCAACGCCTGCCCCGCATACTCTCGCTGGGGTTGGCGTCGTGCCGATGAAGAATCGCAGGCCGCGTCAGGCCGGCTGGGAAAAGGCTCGGCGTGCACAAACCCCATTGCCGTCGGACCTCGACCTCTCGTACACTCTTCGACGTTCGCGGGGGGTTGGCCGGCAGGATGATGTGCCCACCGGTCGGACGACTTTTTACGTCAGGGCGGGGCTTATCCCATCATCAGGTGGAGGTACCCATGGCGTGGCCGCACTTCCTGCCGCGGAGACCGCAGCCCACGCCGCGCAGCCTGCGGCGGAGACGTGATCGCCGGCTGCTGCTCGAGACGCTGGAGCGTCGCCAGCTGCTCGCCTTGGACACGCTGGCGGGCAACGGCCTGTTGGCACAGTATTACGGCGACTCCTCCTTTTCCACGCTCGCGTTCGCCCGGATCGACTCGACGGTCGCTGCCAATTGGCTCGGCGGCTCGCCGGGTGCGTCGCTCGGCAGCGACGCATTTTCCGTCCGTTGGAGCGGCCAGATCGAGGCCAAGTACACCGAAGACTATTCCTTCACCGCGACCACCGACGACGCGGCCCGGCTGTGGGTCAACGGCCAGCTCCTCGTCGACGGCTTCGCGACGCCGGGCTCCGCGAGCAGCCCGGGAACGATCGCGCTGGTCGCCGGCCGCCGCTACGACATCGTGCTGGAATATGCCGAGGCCGAGGGCAACGCTGCGGTCAGCCTCCGCTGGAGCAGCGCGAGCCAGCCGCTGGAGGTGATCCCCGCCACGCAGCTCTTCGCCGCCCAGCGCGGCGGCCTGACCCGCGAGACGTGGACGGGCATCCCCGGCGGCAGGGTCACCGATCTCACATCCGCCGCGGCCTTTCCCGCGACGCCGTCGACCACGGGCACGATCGCCACATCCGAGGCCCCGGCCAACGCCGGCGACGCCTACGGCAGCCGGCTGCGCGGCTTCCTCGCGCCGCCGACGACCGGCACCTATCTGTTCTCGATCGCCGGCGACGACGCGGCGGAGCTGTGGCTCAGCAACGACGCCTCTCCCGAGGGCCGGCGGCGGATCGCCTTCCTCGACTCACCCGGCGGGCCACGCGGCTGGCAGCAATCACCCACGCAACGTTCGGTGCCGCTGCCGCTCGTCGCCGGCCAGTCCTACTTCATCGAGGCGCTGCACAAAGAGTCTGGGGGGGACGATTCGCTGGCCATCGGCTGGATGCGTCCCGGCGCCACCACGTTCGAGCCGATCGCCGGCGAGTACCTCACGCCCGTGCTGCCCCTGGTGAGCATCTATGCCGACACTCCGACCACCGCTGAGGGATCGGCCAGCCCCGCGCGGCTGTCGATCGTGCGCAGCGGCGGCCCGACGACCGCCCCGCTCACCGTCTCCTACGCGCTGCAGGGGCAGGCCGCGAACGGCGTCGACTACGTCGCGCTGCCGGGCACGATCACCATTCCGGCCGGGCAGTCGGCGGTATCCCTCGAGGTGTCGGCGCTGGTCGACGCTCGCGCGGAAGGCGTTGAGGCGGTCGTCGTGGAGCTGAAGCAGGCGGCGGGCTACGACGTCGATCTGCGGGGCAAGCGGACGGCGACGATCTCGGTGCAGGACGATGCCCCCGTGCCGACCGGCGGCACATCGATCCTCGCGGGCTCGGCCAGGTCGAACTTCGTGACCTACGGCGGCAGCTTCTCCACCGTGACGGATGCCACCCTGGGCAGCGTGATTCAGGCCGCCATCACGGCCGTGCCGTCGGCATCCTCAATGGCGCAGATACGCCAGTCGAACGCCGTGGCGGTCACCCGCGGGGACGTGCTCTGGGCCGAGTTCTGGGTCCGCTCGGACACATCCAGCGGCCAGTTCTCCGTGGTCTTCGAAGACGCGGTGTCATACGCGAAGTCGCTCGCCCGCAACATGATGGTCGACACGAACTGGAACAAGGTGCAGATTCCCTTTCAGGTCGCCGCCTCCTATGCGGTAGGCCAAGCGAACTTCAGTCTGCAGCTGGGCTACGCGGTCCAGACGCTGCAGTTCGCCGGAGTGCGCCTCCTCAACTTCGGGCCGTCGCCCGATCTCGTCACGGCCGCCGGCCTCTCCCTCGGCAACAGCGGCAGCACCTACGGCACGCTGCAGTCGGTCAGCGTGGTCGACCAGCCGTTCACGACGGCCTTCAGGCTCACCACCGTGACGAAGCCTCCCGCGAGCTATCAATTCCAGGCGGTCGCGGCGAGTGGCGCGGCGGTCGCCAGTGGCGACACGATGGAGGTGACGTACTGGGCCCGGTCGATCTCGGGAGCCGCGCCCCGCATCAGCGTCGTGCTGCAGGATCGATTCGGGTCGTACACCGCCCGCTACTCGACGTCCATCTCTCCATCGTCCACGTGGCGGCAGTATTCGTTTACGGTCGCAGCGTCGCGGGAGTACGCGGTCGGCCAGCTGCAGGTCGCGTTCAACGCCGGCTTCGATCCGCAGGCCGTGGAGATCGGCGGGTTCACCTGGCGTGACATCTCGCGGGTCGACGTGGGCAACCTGCCCATGCGGGTGCCCTCGACCTCCTACGGGGGGCGGTCGGGTACGGATGCCTGGCGGGCCGCCGCCGACTCCCGCATCGCCGCGAACCGCATGGCCGATCTGACGGTCTCCGTCACCGACGCCAACGGCCGGGCGATCCCGGGGGCCGTGGTCACGCTGCGGCAGCAGCGGCACGATTTCCGGTTCGGCACGGCCGTCAGCGCCTCCGGCTCCCTGCTCTCAGCCAGCGGCGGCCCCGATGCGCTCGCCTACCAGGCGCTCCTCACACGGCTGTTCAACACCGCCGTCGTCGAGAACTCGATGAAGTGGGTCGAGTCCGACAGGAATCCCCAGCAGGGAATCGACGCCGCGCAATGGATCCTCGATGCGGGGCTGGACCTGCGGGGCCACACCGCCGTCTGGCCCAGCCGCAGCTTCATGCCCGCGGCGGTGTGGTCGCGCTACGACTCCCTGCTGGCCACGGATGGCAAGACGGCCGCGGGCACCTACCTGCGCGACGCCGTCGCCGCCCGCATCATCGCGGCCGCCGACACCTTCGCGGGGATGGCGTACGAGTGGGACGTGGTCAACGAGCCCTACGCCAACCACGACGTCATGGACGTGCTGGGCGATGCCGTCGTCGCCGACTGGTACCAGCTCTTTCGCGAGCACGATCCTGAGGCGCGGCTGGCCCTCAACGACTACTACATCTTCGCCCGCAACGGCGGCGATACGGCGCACCGGGCCAACTTCGAGGCCTGGCTCGACCGCCTGACCGCTCGGTCGCTGGTGGACGTCATCGGCGAACAGAGCCACTACACCGAGAACGTCCTCACCGACATCACCACGCTCGGGACCCTGATCCAGTATTACCACGACCGGTATTCGCTGCCGGTCGCGATCACCGAGTTCGATCTCGACACGACCGACGAGCAGCTGCAGGCGGATTACCTGCGCGACTACATGACGATGGTGTTCAGCCAGCCGGGCACCGACGAATTCCTGCAATGGGGATTCTGGGCCGGGACGAACTATCAGCCCGATGCGCGGCTCTACCGCGCCGACTTCAGCATCAAGCCGAGCGGCCAGGCCTACGAGGATCTCGTGTTCGGGGATTGGTGGACCGACGTCCGCGGGACGACCTTCGACGGCAGCTACACGGCGCGGGCGTTCAGCGGATCCTACGAGGTCTCGGTGAGGTTCGCCGGCCAGACCTACACGACGGCGACCACGGTGGGCGATCCGTCCCAGACGCTCGCCGTGCGGTTCGTGGACGCGGTGATTCCGCCGCCGGCGGCCCCGGTCCTGGCGCTCGGTGCCGGAGTCGGTATCGCCCCCGGCGGCGGGGCGACACGGAGCGAGGCCCGGCAGCCGTCCGGTGCCGTCACGGTCGTGGGCGCTCCGGGCGAGGCGATCACCGTGACATTCGCCGGCGTCGGCGGCAGCGTGGTCCGCAACCTCGTCGGCGACGGCACCGAGCAGGCGATCGCCTGCACCGTCACCGAACTCGACTCGCTCGGCGACGGGCTCGTCGTCGTATCGGCCACGCAGTCCCTCCTTCCCGACAACCCGAGCCCAGCGGCGACGGTGTCGTTCACGCTCGACTCAGTCGCGCCGGCCGCCCCGGCGGTCGTCGCCGGATCGGGCATCGGCAGCCTCGTCAACGGCAGTCAGGCCGGACAGGGCGGCGGCGTCGTGCTGGTGACGGGAGAGGCCGCCGGCACGATCGCGGTGCAGTTCGTCGGGCCGTTCGGAACCGTCGGCAAGACGCTCACCGCCTCCGGTGCGGCGCAGGGCGTCGTGCTCACCCCCGGCGAGATCGCCCAACTTGGCGACGGTCGGGTGACCGTCACTGCCCGGCAGACCGACCCGGCCGGCAACCCCGGCGCGACCAGCGGCCAGTTCCAGTTCACGCTCGACGCGGCGGTTCCGTCGGCCCCGCTGCTGACGCTCAACGCCGGCGTCGCGAACGGCGTCACCGCCGCCGAGGCCACACAGGCGGCTGGGGTTGTCGCCGTCACCGGCGAAAGCCTCACCTCGATCGTCGTCAGTTTCACGCGGGAATCCAATACGGTCACCAAGACTCTCACGGGAAAGGGCGGCCCGCAGGCGGTCGTCCTCGCCGCCGGTGATCTCACGACGCTTGGCGACGGGGTCGTCACCGTCTCCGCAATCCAAATGGACGCTGCCCGCAACCAGAGCCAGCCCACCCTGACCACGTTCACGCTCGACACGGTCGTTCCCGCAACGCCCTCGCTGACTCCGGGTGACGGCGTGGGCCTGGCCCCCGCGGGCGGCGTCACCCTCGCGGAGGCCACCCAGGCCTCCGGGGTCGTCACCGTCGCCGGCGAGAGCCTCGCCTCGATCCTGGTCAGGTTCACCCGCGGCAGCGGATCGCTGACCAAGACGCTGACGGGAACCGGCGCGGCACAGCCGGTCGTTCTCACCGGCGGAGAGGTGGCCGCGCTTGGCAACGGGCTCGTCACCGTCTCGGCCACCCAGACGGATCCCTCCGGCAACCAGACCACGGCGGCCAGCCAGATGCAGTTCACGCTCGACACGGCGCCGCCGTCAGCGCCAGTCGTGACGCTTGGCACGGGCATCGCCAACGGCGCCACCGCCTCCGAGGCCACCCAGGCCTCGGGAGTCGTCACCGTGAAGGGCGAGAGCCTCGCGGCGATCACGGTCACCTTCGTCAACGGCCCGCGGTCCGTCACCAAAAGCCTCACCGGCACCGGCGCTTCCCAGGCGGTGTTGCTCACACCCGAGCATCTGACGGCGCTCGGCGACGGATTGGTGACAGTTTCCGCCGTCCTGGCGGACCGCGCCGGCAATCCGGGCCCGGCGGGCAATCAGGTCCAGTTTGTGCTCGACACCACCGCTCCGGCGGCGCCCAACCTGATGCTCGGCGACGGCGTCGCCAACGGCGCCAGCGCCGCCGAGTCCAAGCAGCCCGCCGGCGTCGTCGTCGTCAGCGGGGAGCCCCGCGCCGTGATCGTCGTCACCTTCTCCCGCGGCACCACCACGGTGACCAAGACGCTCACAGGCACGGGCGCGGCGCAGCAGGTTGCCCTCTCCTCTAAAGACGCCGCCACACTCGGCAATGGCGTCGTGACAGTCTCGGCCCGCCAGACCGATCTCGTGGGGTATCAGAGCCCGTCCGGCCCCCAGCTCCCGTTCACGCTCGACACCACTGCGCCCGCCACCCCGACGCTCACGCTCGGCGCGGGCATCGCGAGCGGCGCCACCGCCGCGGAGGCCACGCAGGCTTCCGGCGCGGTCACCGTCAAGGGTGAGAGCCTCGCCTCGATAGCGGTCACCTTCACGCGCGCAACCAACACGGTCACCAAAACCCTCGTCGGAACCGGCTCCGAGCAGGCGGTGGTCCTCGCTGTCGGCGACCTCGCCAGCCTCGGCGACGGCCCCGTCGTCGTCTCGGCCGTCCAGACCGATGTGGCCGGCAATCTGAGCCCGTCCGCCACCGCGGCTCGGTTCACGCTCGACACGGGCGTGCCGACTGCGCCCGTCCTGGCGATCGGCTCCGGCATCGCCAACGGGGCCACTGCCGCGGAAGCCACGCAGAACACGGGCGTCGTCACCGTCACCGGCGAAAGCCTCGCGACGATCGTCGTGCGATTCACCCGCGGCGCCGCCAGTGTCACCAAGACCCTCACCGGGAAAGGCACTGCACAGGCGGTCGTGCTGAGTACCGCCGACCTCGCGACCCTCGGCGACGGACTCGTCGCCGTTTCCGCCAGCCAGACGGATCCGTCCGGCAACCAGAGCGAGGCGGCTGCCGCGGTCGCATTCACGCTCGACCGGGTTCTCCCCGTGGTGACGCGGCTGAGTTCTCCGACGGCCGACGGCGTGTATGGCATCGGCGCAACCGTCGTGGTGGAGGCGACGCTCGCCGAGCCGGTACAGGCGGGTGGCGCGATCAAGGCGAAGCTCGGCACCGGCGGGTTCGTCACGCTCACCGCCCTGAGTGAGGGAACCCTGCTCTCCGGCACCTACACGGTCAGCCCCGGCGAGATGTCCACGGACCTCGACATCGTCTCCTACCAGTTGATCCCAGCCACGCCGGTCGTCGACGTGGCCGGCAACAAGATGACATCCCAGTCGTTGCCGCCCCTGTCCGACCGCCTGGCAACTCTCAGTAGCATCGTCATCTCGGCAGGGATCTCCGCCTCGACGACGGAGACGGGGTTCAGTTCCGACCCCACCCGCGTCTTCGACAGGAACGCCACGGTGCTGTCGATCCCGATCACGTTCAACACTCCGGTCACCGGCGTGACTCTCATGTCCTTCCGCCTCCTGCTCAACGGCCGCGCGGCGTCCCTGACCGGGGCGACGCTCGCCGGCAGCGGGGCCACCTGGACGCTGACGCTCCCCGCAGCCCGCACCGCGTCGACGGGCATCTACTCGCTCCAGATCCAGCCGAACGGCATCCGGGCCGTCGCCAACAACGCCGCCATGGCCGTGGCCTCCACGATCTCCTGGGGGAACGGGCAGAGCGTCGGCGTTGCGACGACCGTGGCCCGGGCCTTCGCCGGTTTCTGACCCAGTTCATGGCATCGGCAGGGCGACGCCCGCTCCGCCGCGTTACTGTCCGCACGGGTCACAGGTCGCCGCAGGCCTCCATCCGCTGCGTCTTCGGGGCAGACCAGCTCGCCTTCTCGATGATCACGAGCCGCAGCGACCGATCCGGCACCAGCCCGCAGATCATGCGGAAGACGGCCCGGAAGATCCGCGTCTCGGGGTAGGCGCCGCCGTTGAATTCCTGCCTTGCCCAGGCGTTCACGTCGAGCAGCGCCCCCGCGCCCTGCAGCGTCGCGTGCGCGGCCACCTCGGGCGGCAGCCGCCCCACCGCGTCGGCGGGCAGGACGATCGCGGCCGTGGTGACGTTGCCCGTGTAGACGTTGAACGACATCGCCGAGTCCCAGCGGTTCACGTTGTTGAGCACCGGGGCGATGCCGACGAGCGCCACGGCCAGCATCTGCGGCAGGCTGCACCGCCATGACGCTGCGAACATCATTTGGAACGAAAATGGCGGCGCGTCGTAAAAGAGCACGCATGCGAACGCCGCCGTCGCCAGGCTCCATATCCACGCGGCGTCGTTCCAGTTGCCCCGGATCGGCCCGATGCAGACGAAGATGATCGCGTGCATCACGAGCGCCTCGCCGAGGGCGAACGCCCGACACCGCCGCGTGAGCAGCCCGACGCCGATCATCACCTCGCCGATCGCGGCCGCCACCGCCAGCGCCGGCACGCATGGCGCAGCCACCGGCACGAGGTCGGTGAGCGGCTGGATGAACCAGGGAAACTCCTCGTGGAAGAAGTGCGGCGTGAGCTTCTGAATGCCCCCCCAGAAATAGACGGCAGCCACGACGAACCGCATTCCCGCGAGCAGCCGCTGCGACTCCCCCTCGCCGCCGTCGGGTCGCCAGGAGAGCAGCAGCAGGAAGAGGATGAAAAACTCGTAGAACGACGGCCAGAGTCGGCTCTGGTCCTGCGCGAAGAGCGCGGAGAGCATGACCACGACCGCGACAATGAGCGGCGTGGCGCGGGGCCACACGACGATGCCCGCCAGCAGGCCGACGACCGCGGCCAGCGCGAGATGGTCGAACGGCGAGGGCAGCGGCGGCAGGAGGCCGAAGAGCGGCACGAGCGGATAGAGCCGGCTCGAGATCCAGAGCTTCCACGACAGGCCGAGGCAGAGCAGAAACGCCGCCGCGAGCAGCCGCACGGCGACCGTCAGCCGCGTTTCCTCGGTCGCGAAGATCGTCATGGGTTCACGAACCACGCGGCTGGCGTCGAGTGCATTCAAGTTATGTGGGGCGTTCCGGCAGGGAGCGATCGCCGCCGGGCCGGCAGAAGTCTCCTCGCGGGATGATTTCGCGCGACCGTCTCTTACGCTGCATGCGTCTTGGACATGCGAAATCCTCCAAGCTCGTCGAGCTTCCGCCGATCCCGGCTTGCCGTTTTCCCACTTCACCGGGTCGTCGCTCAAGCGAGATCAAGTGCGCCCTAGCGGCCATCCGGGGCCCGCGCGAGCTCCACACAGACGAGCCGATCGGCGCCGCGGACGAAAAGCAGGCCGTGCGACAGGATCGGCGCCGCCCAGGCGGGATAGCGGAGCAGTCCGCGGCGGCCGTCGGGTCCGCCCGCCTGCTCGGCCTCCAGCGGAATCTCGCCGACCGACTGATAGGCGTCGGGGTTCGCGCGGAAGACGAACAAGCCCCCCGCCTCCGTCAGGCAGAAGAAGTGGCCGTCGACCAGGAGCAGGCTCGTGCGGCCGAGGCCGGGCTGCGACCACTTCAGGTCGCCGGTCTTCCAGTCGATGCACCGCAGCTCCGCCCCCTCCGTGTGCCGGCCGCTGCAGGCATAGACGTGGCCGCGGTGATGGATCGGCGTGCTCCAGTGCGTCTGCAGGATCTTGCGCCGCTGCTTGGGGTCGTCGCTCCACACGACCTCGCTCCCGCCGGGCTTCACCCGCAGGAGCGCCGCCCCCGGCCCGTAGGTCTCGCTGATGAGCACTTCGTCCCCGACGACGACGGGATTGCCGGCGTTGACGCTCTCGAGGATCGTGGCCCGCCACGGAAAGTGAAAGTCCTGCCGTCCGGTGGCCGGCTCGAAGCCGATCAGGCCGCCGCGGGCGAACATGAAACCCCATCGGCGGCCGGCGATGGTGGCGAGCATCGGGCTCGCATAGCTGGCCAGTTCGTCGCTGAACTGATACCGCACCTCGCCGGTGCGCTTGTCGAAGGCGACCACGCCCGAATCGGCTCCCTTGACGCGGTCGAGCCGGCCGGGTGGCACATCCTTGCTCGAGGCGGGCGAGCCGCCGATGCTGGCGATCAGCAGGTCGCCCTCGATGACGGGCGTGCTACCGACGCCGAAGAAGTTCTGGATGACGCCGAAGCGGGCCGTGGTGTCGAGCTTCCAGACGACCGTGCCGTCGACGGTCCTCAGGCAGTGGAGCATCCCCTCGGCGCCGAAGATGTAGACGCGGTCGTCGTCGATCACCGGGCAGCACCGCGGCCCGTTGCCGTAGCCGTAGAGATCCTCGTAGTCGGTGGGATACTCGAACGACCAGAGCGGCTCGCCGGTCTCGGCCCGCATGCACTCGAGCCGATTGAGCCGGCCTCTGGCCGAGAACTGGAACAGCCGGCCGCGGCTGATCGACGGCATGGCGTAGCCAGAGTCGAGCGGCCGCTGCCAGAGGATCTTCGCCCCGCGCAGCCCGCTGTCGGTGAAGAAGCCGGTTTCAGGACTCGTGCCATCCCCCGCCGGCCCCAGGAAGCAGGGCCAGTCGACGCCGGCCGTCCGCTGCCACAGGCTGGGCACCTCGGCCGCCGGCGTCGGGCCGGCGACCGCCGCCCACACCACCACACACGACGCCGCCCACGACACCGACTGGAGCAGGAATCGCACGACGGTGAACTCCCCTGGGACTGCCGGCGTGGTGGTGCTCAGAAGCGACAGGGACCCGACCTCATCGTGCCGCAGCCGCTGCCAGATCAAGCCTCTGTCCTGGAACTCGCTGGCCTTTATCTCTCTGCTCTTGAACTCGCTGCCCTAGAACTCTGTACCCCGGAACTCTGTACCCCGGAACTCTGTACCCCGGAACTCTGTACCCCGGAACTCTGTACCCCGGAACTCTGTACCCCGGAACTCTGTACCCCGGAACTCTGTACCCCGGAA
>Ga0114973_10000835_pt1 | contig 23164 bp, 31 predicted proteins | sample M_140807_MF_Meta_FD_87025 | JGI IMG/M metagenome (GOLD analysis project Ga0114973, IMG submission 87025) | Freshwater microbial communities from Lake Montjoie, Canada to study carbon cycling - M_140807_MF_MetaG | ecosystem: Environmental > Aquatic > Freshwater > Lake | place: Lake Montjoie...
AATATGGCGAATAAAAATACATTCCCTGGGCATCTTCATAGAAATATGCATCCAAGTGGGTACACTATAATCAATGCAGCAAGACGTCACGGAGGAACCAACAACTGGCGTAGATTTCAGAGTTCCACCCGATATGAAATTATTCGATTCATCATGTTTGCATATTATAGTATTATATATGAAGGTGGTGGGAATCGTGAACTCTCATTTTTCTACAGGGCCATTTCAAAATTATCAACTCGTAACATGTGGAACCGTACCAAGATACCAGTTGTTCAGTTATATAGGTTGTTATATAGATTAAATAAACCTACCCTCATGAAACTTGCAACATTTGTGGAATGGTAAACGTTCCCATCTCATGCGTAAACTTATTAAAAAGAAGAAGAGCATTAAAAAGTAATGGACCCATACGCTTCTCTAGGAATACAGAAAGGATCCTCAGAGGATGAGGTCAAGAAGGCATATCGAAAGCTTGCTATGAAACACCACCCCGACAAAGGAGGCGACCCAGAGCAATTCAAGAAAATTCAGGGAGCCTATGATATTCTGTCTGACCCGCAGAAGCGCCAGAATTTCGACCAGTTTGGGAATGCGGATGGGCCGCAGGGTGGCGGGTTTCCGGGTGGAATGCCCGACATCTTTGCCCAGATGTTCGGGGGAGGCTTTGGAGGTCCACGAGGGCCAGTCCGGCGCGCCAACCATGACCATGAATTGAAGATTAGTCTCGAAGAATCTTACAGAGGTCTTTCCAAGAATCTCAAGATTTCACTCGGGAAGTGGTGCACTCAGTGCGTTTCAAAATGTGGGCAGTGTCGGGGACAGGGACAGGTTCACATGCAAATGGGACCTATGGTGATCCAGCAGCCCTGCCCTTCGTGCCAAGGTCAAGGGAACGTTCGGCCCGGGTGCAAGTCCTGTAACGGGAAGAAGAAGACTGTCGAACAGGTCAACCTCGAACTCAAGATTCCGGCCGGGGTAGAAAACGGATCAACGATTGTAGGCCATGGACTTGGAGAGCAGGTTCATGGCGTGAATGAAGAGGCTGGAGATATCGTGTTTCACATCAAGGTCGTGCCCCATCCAGAACTCATGCGTCAGGGGAATGACATTATATGGCAGACGAAGATTTCATTCGAAGATTCTGTCAACGGGAAAAAGATTGAGGCTCCACATTTCGATGGGCCTATTGCAATCAACACGGCAGAATGGGGGGTCCTGGATCCTCGGGAAGATTATATAATTCCTGGAAAAGGTTTTACAAATAACGGAAAACTCAGGGTTCAATTCAATGTCATTTATCCAAAGGGTAAATTTAATCTAACCCGTATAGTATAATGCAGGCTAGGTTTGAGTCATACATAGATGAGTTTATTATGCGTGCAAAAGAGATTAGAAAGACGACGAATCTTAATAAAGTAGCTGCGAGTAATGATTTACGATTTCGGGTTCGTGAGGTGTCGGGTGTCGAGAATTCACACAAGCCCCAAGTTGAACTCGCTCTTGTTGATTCACGCGGGGTTGCTCATGCGTGGCTGGTCGTAGAACCAAAGCGCATGTCTAACGGGTCTCTCCATACCTATTTTGTTCTTGGCAAGTCTTCAATTCGACGCAAAGGGTATGGAGAATTTCTTAGGGCTCTAGCCGACAAGATTGGAAGAAATGTGGGTGCGACAGCTACGAACCAGTGGGCCGTTAACATCTCGGGCATGGGAGGTAAAGAGCCACCCTCGGCAGGAATAATGCGCAAGCTCGGGGCGAAAACCTACAAATCACGAAGCCCTGGCCAGGCACATGGTATCCACTTTCGGCTCAAAAGGACAAGGAGTCGGGCAAACACAATCCTAAAACAACGGTTCAAACTTAAAATACCAAATGTACCTCGGACTTATCAGAATCAATTTAGGAAATTATATGAAGCAAATATACCGAATGTTCTCATGAATAAAAATAATGCTCATAATTTTATTTTGAATCATGTTAAAAATTCTAATATGGCCGATTCATTGAACCGAGCAAAGCGTCGGATAACGAATAAAAATATTTCACCAGTGAATTTACTAAAAAAATATCATGAAATTTTTGAGGCACGAGGTGCAAGTGTTAATTCTCGTCTCAATACTCTTCAGAAAAAGACTGCCCTCCAGGTAGCTGCCCGTAAATTAAAAAATGTGGAGTTTAGGAAATTGAAGAATGCTGCGGAGCATTTAAAAATTCCTCAACATCTTGTAAATAAAATTATAGCAAATCGTCAAAGGAAATCAATGAAGGCTCGTGGTCTAGTAAATTATAGTAATTTGTAAATTAAAATTCCTAAAATTGAAATTGCAAATGTATCTTCGGTCACATGGATAACTTCGTCCATATTTAATTGGGCGTGATGAAAGACGACCTCATTCATCACTCCTGGAATTGTGTTTCGTACGAGGCGCTTACTATGTCTCATGGCTTTTTGTGAAATTGGATGCCTCTGAACGCGCCTGATAAATACCTGGGTCTTGACACATGGTTTCATAATCTTAGGTCAGGATTTAATATAATAGTATCTATAATCTCTAATACAAAAAAGAAGCTTGTCGTAAACTATAGGAAACATTCGCGTAAATCTTAATCATCGTCCGTGAGAACATCTATAATAGGACTGTCCCGGTAATCTTTATCGCGCGCTACGAAAAGCTTGCCTTTTTCGCCACACTTACTCTCTTTAAAACGGGCTGTCTCTGCCCACTCGTAGAGAAGCTTCCCGCGACCTCTATAGATTACGAAACGTGAGCACGTGTCGGTGCGTGCATATCGACCAGGGACAAAGAAACGGCATTTAGAACAATCTGGTATCATATTAAACTGACTCCGAGAAAAACGGATTAGACATCTTGCGCGGCGCGACGGGCGATGATACTTCGGGCTCTCCATCTTCTTCAAACTCGATGATGATCGCCTCCTGTGGTCTCGCGCAAACCACTAGAGTTCCTGTTCCCCTGCCACCCTCTGGAGGGTTTGGTTCAGACCCCACAAATCGTACATGACACGGTTGGGGTTTGAATCCCATCTGAGTCACCCGAAATCCCCATGTGTCATTCTCCTCGAGAAGCTCCCAACCTATGGGAGTCTCGGGGTTACACAATGACTGAACTGTTAGGTCTTTGCAGATGATGTAGACTTCGTTCGACTTGGGCCAGAGCTCGAGCTTATCGCCGTACTGGTACGTTGACGCGGTTCGCTGGAGGGTCGCGACCGTTGGCGGGCGCGGGGACACCTCGAACTTGAGACCCGGACGAATGAGTTGCGCGCACATGCTTACTGGAATAGACGGCGTAGTCTTTAGACTTTTTGGCTGAGTTGCGCTTTTTCTCACGGTCACTTTGCATGTGAGAAACCCACTGGGAATTCATACCTGGCGAGGAAAAGACACGAATTTTCTTAGGTCATGGTAGGGATGATGCAGTACCTCAAAAAACATACAAGGTCTCATAAATTTCGGGAAGTCCTCACAACTCATGAGATTGAATCAATTTTACAATTATACATTCCTAAAATTACAAAATTTCCCAATGTAAATTTTAAAAATTACCCAGAGGTTCATGATCAATATTATGAAATTATAGATTCTATAATTATTTCTGCACGCGAAGAATTAAAATTACAATTTTATAATAAATTAAAATCAAAATTTAAGAATTCTCATCACAATGAATTAGTTCTCAAAGAATATCTCAGGAATATATAAATGCTTCTTAGTCCGATTATTAATATAGCATTTTATGGATTTGCGTTTGCATGGATCCGTAATATGGAAAAGAATCATTGTACATGTTCTCAGGACTGGCGCCGGGAATATATGAAGTATTTCTTCCTGTTTGCCATCGGTCTACAATTTCTAATTATAGGAAATGGAATTTCATCATTCCAGAAATATAAAATTCCATTAGGAATTGCATCTCTCGTGTATCTTGGTGCGTCTTTGTCATACATAATGGATCTCAAGACTCACTCTTGTAATTGTTCGAAGAGTCTCGAGCGTTCGATTCTTTTTTGGTATTCAATTATTCAGGTAGTCACAATGATTATTGTGACGTTCATGATGACTAAGGCTTAGAAAGTAAGAACTTTAGTAATTCAAATGACGCGAATTGTGCTCAAAGCAAGTGACGTTGCGGCGATCATCGGGCGGAATCCATACAAACCTTCCGATGAGATCCGAGATGAAATGTGGAAAAGGTACTGGCCGGACACTTTCACTGGTCAGACAAAATCTGAAAAAGCATGGACAGCGCTCCGAACGTCAAGTCAAGCCATCAAGGTTCTAGAGGATGCTGCAGCGGCGAAGACACAATCTTCAGATGATGCGGAAGCAGTGTTTGTTCAGGCGCGCTCAAAGATTGAGAATGATGAGAAACTTACAGACGCGCAGAAAGTTGATGTGATCGAACACATTCGATCAAAGGTTTATACCGGACACGGAACTCGTTCAGAGGACAAAACTTCGGACAAGGTTTCAATTGATGAGGGTGTCAAACTTGTCAAGGATAATTCGTTTTACAATTTACCAGTCTGTGAAATTGAAAATTACAATTTTCAAATAGTTGGAAAGATTGATCGCATTGAGGAAAGACCAGATGGTTCAAAGGTACTGGTCGAAATTAAGAACCGTACAAAACGTCTATTCAAAAAGGTTCCAGATTACGAATACATTCAGGTTCAGACGTACTTACAGATGCTAAATCTTGAACGTGCTCGACTTGTAGAGCAGTTCAACAGTCAGGTTGCGTCACATGAAATCGAACGTGATGATCTTTTTTGGTCTCAAGAGGTTATGCCGGTTCTTGAGGATTTTTGCCGCGTGCTTCACTGCTTAGCAATAGTGTAAATGATATCACCCCATGTAATAAGAAATTCGTTACCGTCCGCATCATATCCGATCCAACCGTCTGGGTCGAAAGAAACAATCTCAAGTTCTAGAAACTTCTTGTGTCGGCGAGAGCCTTTCGTGATGGTAATAGTCTTGCCGATCAGCTCAGAAAACCAGTCCTCGTAACGGTCTACAGTCTCCTCGAGATCATCACGCTCCTTGCAAAGATCAACGACTGAAGAGATAACATCCATTGTAACAATTAAATGCGTGTCTCTTTTATATGAGTGTTTTTGACATTTCTCTTATGAGCCTAACTGAAATTATTGGAGACTTTGGTTTTAAGAATGTGGCTCGCACAGGAAGTCTCCAAGGATGGGGGGCTGGGCTCGTTGGGTATGCAGGTGTTATTTTTTACCTGATAAAGAGCCTACGGGTCGGCAATGTCACATACGTGAATGGCATGTCCGCTATTCTAGAAACACTCGTAGCATTTTTCGTATTTGGGGAACGGCTTAATTCCTGGAAACAGTACATGGGCCTGGGTCTTATTATAATTGGACTGTTCATACTCAAGACTGGGGGGATTGCCCACTAGCCCACTTGTCTAAAATTTCAGCAGTAGCCCACTTAATAGGAGGGGTGGACGCTGGCTTTTCCTTCAAAGTGTTCCAATTAAGGAGTATTAGGACTAGTACAAATATAACTATTCCTAATATTGCAGAGACTAGCTTATCGAGTCGAATACTCATATTAAACAACAAGAATAAAGTTTAGCGTTGCCCACTCGTCTTCGAGTGCCCTGCAGCGTGCCCCTCCCGCAATGCCCGCAATTCTCCCTGGGTATCTTGTAGCAAACTCCTTCTCCGGCTCGTCTATCCACTCGCACTTGTCAGCGTGACGGTTGCTAAAGTAGTCATCCGTCTCAGTCAGCACATACTCGATGTCTTCGCTTGCAACGTCACGGCTCTTCAGGAAGTTGTAGGTGCTCTCAATCTCTTTGATGTCGGTGATAAGGTCTTTCAGTATCCGTTTCTGAGTCTTTGGTCCGAAATTCTTCGCAAAGTCGAACCCTTCCTCAATCATCTCATCGATAGCCACACTGTATGCGTCCGCGCATTTTGTCTCCCAGGCATCGTCGTCCCACTGCTCCCGAACCTTGTGGAATCCTCGGAAGTACATCGCCCGCCGGCACATAGGGCACGATGTGCTGGCGCCAACTCCTTTAAGATACCATGTCTTGATGCAGCCAGTGCAGAATGAATGTCCGCACGTAAGCTTGCAGAAGGAACCAGAATCGCAGTAGCAGATTGAGCACTCCATGTTGTTTGGTCCTTACTGTAAGGAAAGGAAATTTGGCGCGACCAGGACCCGAATTTTTCCACGCTCTGTAATATATGTCATCCATCGCCCCTCCGCCCGTCCGCCCCCGCCCCAAAGGTTTTGGCCGCTACTGGACACTTCATTCATCTGGTAATAACGCATTTACTCTCCAGATGAAGGAAGAATTGCGAATGTCTGTTGTTGGATTTAAATCCAAGAGCGACGCAACACTTATCGCACAAATGATTGAAACTTATTATGTGACCCACCAGATGGAATGGCCCGAACTCAAAGGAGAATTTGAACTTCCCAGACCATTGAATCTTTTAGACAGTCTGTCTTATATACATATTGTTAACTGGGATTTCGAGGACCTGAAGATGACATGTGTTCGAAATGTCCTAGACTTGATTTCGGTCGATGGTTTGGTAACGACTAAGGATGGATATTCATTTGAAGGGAATCTATACAGTTTCGAGGGGGACCTGGAATTTTATAAATCGCGTTTTGAAGAATTTATGGAGTAGGGACGTAGGCAATACCGCGAAGAACCGCCTTGGCATAAGAGGCGCAGAGTACAAAATGGATGTGAGGCCAATCGAGTGCATCACTGGTTCCAAGTGTAATACCAAAAGGGTTGGTATTGACTTCCCGAACCATGTGAACAGACTTTTCTGGGTCTCCAATATTCTCGGCGAGATCCATCATCCGAGCCAGCCAATCGACATGCATCGAATTGTCCGGCTCGAACGCAGTAAGAAACTTTGATGTTATCGACATTTGTTTTAGAGCTTGTCGAGTGTTTAAGTGAACAAGTTCCTATCGCTCTGGTAAATTGTCAGGATCTGGGCGGAGGTTAGGGCCGAGTTGTAGATTCTGAGGTCGTCTGCAATAATACTCGTCCCCCCATTAGACGCATCTCCTAAACACACATCATTTGTAAATAAATTTAGACCAGACCCATTTGTTATGGGAGTGTTAGAAACCTGAATTCCGTTTTTATAAAGAGTCGCCGACACGGCCGTAATAACATACGCAATATGATACCATGTACCGGTAGTAACATCATTAAATTGGCTAGTGTAATTAAAAGTTGAGTTCTGTATATACTGTACCTGCAATTGGCTAATAGAGCTCAATTGAAGTTTTATATATCCACCCAAATTAGTTCCACCCTGGGGACCTAAAACGAAACTGACATATGAAGTTCCTATATTATTATAATTTATCCATATCGAAAAACTCAGACCAGTCGTGTTTAGTGTAAAAGGCGCTGTCCAGTTTGTGAAGCTAGAACCAGGGTAGTTGATGGCTTTACTGTAAATTAATGATACATAAGTTGGAGTTCCGGTCGTTGTACCTGTCAGGCCTGTTATTGTGTCAGTCGTATTTCCTTCAAATTGCCACGCCAATGAAGGACTTGGCAATGATCCATACAAGTTCCCACCACTCTGGTAAATTTTCTGGATCTGAGTAGGGGTCACGGCCGTGTCGTATACACGTACGTCATCGAGTTCACCATTCAGAAATGAACGTGAACTTACATCTGATCCCCCCACTTTAACATTAGCCCACCTAAGTTCAGTTGTATTACATGGAATACTGCCCGAAGGTACTCCGTTTACATATATCATTTGAGTAGTTCCGTCCAAAACGACTGCTACATGAGCCCATTGTCCCAAAGTTAGGGCAACTGAAGAGTATACTACCTTCGGGGTGGTAGTAGTAAACCTGTCAACGACTCTGAAACCAACAGTATTAGTAGTGCCGGTAATAAATATAATGTAGCGTATACTACCACTAGGACAATTAGTACACACACCACCAACACAATTAACACACTGTGGCGATGTTATAGGATTTCCATTGATCTGCAAAAAGTATTGGTCGGCTGTCGATGATGTATTAAATTTAACCCATATAGCCGTTGTGATTGCTTTATAACTGTTGATAGTCTGGTACGAAACATAGTTTTGTGGAAGCCCGCTGGGTTGATTTGTTATTACCAAACTCTGACCGTATTTCCCGGAAGAATTGTAAGAAATAGAACCGGTAATAGTTCCCGCCAGGCCTGTTATTGTGTTTTTCGTATTTCCTTCAAATTGGCATGCCAGAAAAGGTATCGCAAAATTAGTACATATTGATGATGCAGGTGTCGAAACAGTTCCCGCCGGGCAAGCACTGCACGACCCCCCTCCACTGCCATATGTCCCTGCAAAACACATGCCAGACCCAGAAGTTCCGCCTAAATAAGTATTGATCGTTTCTGCACTTGCATATGTTTTGCACGATGTAGCACCGGCCGCACTTGCCGTACCACCTGGACACGGCGCGCACGCTACGCCAGAACCATCTGCAAATTTATTAGCATCACAGTTTGCACAAGTTCCGGCACCATAAGAGGTGTTAGGACTGGGACTATCTTTACCAGCTGGGCAGTTTTGACACGCACTTTTATTATCTGGTGCGTATTTTCCCGCGGTGCAAACTGTACATGGACCTCCATTTGCCGAAGTTGATGCAGTTCCCCCATTGGTACACGGATTGCACGCAGTGGCACCTGTACCTGCAGCATTAGTTGAACTTCCTAGACCACATGCAGGACACGTAGCTGTTTTAATACCACCCGCATAATACCCTGCAGCACAAGCTGTACACGCAGTTGCCGTCGTGATTGTATTTGGCTGCTCGTATCCCTGGTTGCACGTCGTGCACGCGTTTACCTTAAAGTAAGCAGTCGGAGACACCCCGGGAATGGAAATACCGCTATCTGTCAGGGCAAACGAGTATCCCGGACCGCACTTACATGTTGCAGCAGACGAAGTGGTCGCGGAAGTCTGTGTACCACAGCCTTCTGTTTCGGCTACACACTTTAAACCACATGCGGTTGACGCAGTTGCTGATGGAACCGTGTAATGCCCCGGCGTTGTGCAAATGTTAGCTGGAGCTGTACCTCCAGTACCTCCCGGGCACCAGTACCCTTCCTGGCATGGAGTACAACCAGTTGCGCCTCCACTATCATCACCGTTTCCATAGAATCCAGGTTTGCAATTACAGAGTACACCGCCGGCGTCTGCGTCTGAATTCGCACCACATTGTAAAACTGGGTCAAATGCACTTCTCGCAATTAAAACAAACTGGGGAATTGCATAATTTACGCCATCAAGGAGAACTTTATCAATCTGGATAGGCGGGGTACCAAAGTTATTGTTTGGATCTGCCCTCACAAACCAAACAGGGCCTCCGCCTCCGATTTTAAGCTCCTTTCGTATACCCCAGCAACCACTAAGAGTATCACCAGCCCTGGTGGTTGTGAAACCTGGCAGATTTGTACTCGCCCAAATATTGCTATTCATAGCAATACGTGACTGTAGGTTCTCACTGCCAGTAGCAGCTGTACAACTACCAGACAGAAAACCGTCTGAAACATCTTGACCTATATATTCAAAAGTCATGTACCGTCCAGCTCCGTTTTGACTAGGCCAGAATGTACTTTTTTTATATGAAAATTTATAAAAAATTAAAATGAGAATGAGAGTTACCAAAAATATCAAAATATGATTCTCTTTCATAATACTGAAATATGAATGTATTTTTATTTAAGTGATGACTATCGAGCCTGCACCTCCACTGGCACCGGCGGCACCTCCGTTTGAAGCGAGTGTAAAAGTTTGTTGGTTAGTCCATCCACTTGAAATCTGACATGTATCACACGATAGTACTCAATTTTACAATTACAAAATTTGGAATTTCCCAGATATTCGTTCCGTCGTCATAGTCGGCAATTGCAGTAGTCTGTGCATAATTCTCAGAGTTTAGTAAATCTGCATCAGTACCTATTAGGTACCAGAGAGACCCGCCACCACCCCCACCTTGAGTTCTTTGCGGAAGCCCCAAATTGTGGACGCTACAAGGTCTCCCGATGCTTTTCCATTTGGCATATTGGTCCATATATTGTGGTTAACGCGTTCCTTTCACCATGTGAACTGGCTTGAATCTGCAAGAACCATACTTGTGTAGCCATCTGTCAAATCAGACCCTATATTCTTATACGCTGCAAAGTTGTTGCCTGATGCGTCCGAGACTGTATATGTACTCGTCATTTTTTGAACGAGTAGAAATACAATAAGTATCAAAAGTCCTACTATTATGTAGTCCTCCATTAATATAAGTTATGTAATTTTATTTAACTGTTTACAATAGTTACCGGCGTGTTTCTGGCTGTGTTTGTTCCATCACCAAGCTGCCCCGCCCAATTAAAACCAATTCCATATACACCACCTGAACCAACTACAACAGTATGGGAACTACCGCCCGCTATCGCCGTAACACCTGCATTTAGGGGAGACCCTGCCGTCACTGCGGAAGTCGCATTTGTAGTGTTTCCAGTACCAAGCTGTCCTTGGTTATTCAAACCACATAAATATAAAGCATTAGTTTTAAGTGCAATAATATGGCCGTCGCCGCACGCTATCGCCGTAACACCTGCATTTAGGGGAGCCGCTGCCGCCACTGCGGAAGTCGCATTTGTAGTGTTTCCAGTACCAAGCTGTCCGGAACTATTCAAACCAGTTCCATATACAGCACCACTTTTAAGTGCAATAGTAAATGCACCGCCGCATGCTATCGCCGAAATACTCGAAGCCATAGAGCCCGTCGCCGCCGTTGCGGTAGTGGCATTGGTCGTGTTTCCAATACCAAGCTGTCCGGAACTATTCAAACCAGTTCCATATACAGCACCACCTGATGTAAGTGCGATAGTATGTTGTTCACCACATGCTATCGCCGAAATACTCGAAGCCATAGAGCCCGTCGCCGCCGTTGCGGTAGTGGCATTGGTCGTGTTTCCAATACCAAGTTGTCCGGAACTATTCAAACCAGTTCCATATACAGCACCACTTTTGAGTGCAATAGTAAATGCACCGCCGCATGCTATTGCCGAAACACCACTAGACAAGTTGGTCGCCGCCACCGGCGATGTTCTTTCTGTATTTGTTCCATCCCCGAGCTGACCGTATAAATTACGACCCCAGGTATATACGGCGCCACCTGATGTAAGTGCAACAGTATGTTGATCACCACATGCTATAGCCGTAATAGTAATACCAGTAAGTCCAGTTACGGCAACTGGTTTATTTCGATTCGTTGTTGTTCCATCCCCGAGCTGACCGGAGTTATTATAACCCCATGCCATAAGAGTTCCGTTGCTTAGTAGGGCGACCGTGTGAGATGCACCAGCCGCTACTTTACTAACCGTTAAACACGTCGAAGATGGAATTACTGAATACTGGCCTGCACTGCAAGAACTGCACGAAGATGCCCCACCTGCTGAATACTGACCAGGATTGCAATTAGTGCATGAAGACGCCGCAGCTGCTGAATATGTACCAGCACTGCAAGAACTGCACGACCCCCCTCCAATGCCATATGTCCCTGCAGCACACACGCCAGACCCAGAAGTTCCGCCTAAATAAGTATTGAGCGCTGATGAACTTGCATATGCGACACAGACTGAAGCACCGGCTGCACTTGCGCTACCAGCTGGACACGGCGCGCACGCCAGACCAGAACCATTTGCAAATTTATTAGCATCACATGCAGAACAACCAGCGGTACCATAAGAGGTGTTAGGACTTGGAGAATCTTGCCCAGTCGGGCAATTCTGACATGAACTTGAATTAGTTGCTGCGTATTTTCCAGCCGGGCAATTTACACATGAATTTAAAGGATTTGCTGACCCTGAAGCAGTTGTATAAGTGCCGCATGAATTGCACTGATAGCTACCTAAACCTGCCAGATTAGTCTGGCTCCCTGGCCCGCATGCAGAACAACTTGTATTCTTGACAGTCGTGTTGTAATTTCCTACAGCACAAAGTGTACACGCAGTTGCCCCCGTGACTATGCTTGCCTGGTACGAGCCACTGGCGCACGTTGTGCACGTGTTTTGCTTAAAGTAACCCCCTCCTGGAGCCGGAGTACTACTATCTAGCACAGTAAACGAATATCCCGCGCCGCACTTACACACTGCAGCCGACGAAGTAGTCGCGGAAGTCTGTGTACCACAACTATCTGATGTACTGGCTACACACTTGAGACCACATGCGTTAGATGTGCTTGACATAGCAACTGAGTAATTGGACGACGATGGGCACAAAGCAGCTGACGCCGACCCTGGCGAGTTCTGTGCCACTGCTCCTGTACAGTAGTACCCTTCCTGGCATGCAGTACAACCAGCGGTTCCGGGAACAGCATTATCATCACCGGTTCCATAGTAGCCTGCATTGCAATCGCAGGTTGCCGGGTCGCTGCCTGATGACGATGTTGCATTTGAATTGCACTGTAAAACTGGACTATGCAGACTCTTCTTAATCAAAACAAATTGGGGAATTGCATAAGCTACGCCAGAAATGGTAACTGTATCAATCTGGATGGGCGGTGTACCACCGGGGTTAGAGGTTGGATCTACTTTCAGATACCAAATAGGCCCGCCACCTCCAATCTGAAGCTGTTTTCGGATACCCCAGCAGGTTCCACTAAAACCCGCTGGTATACTTGTACCTGCCCAAATACCGGTATTTAGAGTATAACGTGCCGTCGTACTTTCAGCGGAAGTACCAGCTACTGCGTCAACATTATTAATCCAAGCCGTGAGGGGTATATCAGTACCTATATATTCAAAAGTCATGTACCGTCCAGCTCCGTTTTGACCAGGCCAGAATGTACTTTTTTTATACGAAAATTTGTAAAAAATTAAAATGAGAATGAGAGTTCCCAAAACTATCAGAACCTTATCCTCCTTCTTCATAATAAAATACAATCATATTTTTTTTCACCAATATTTATCAAACGCCATCTCCTGGGGAGATGGAGTATAGTCTGGAGGGTTCGGTGGATATTTAACTTTTAGGGGCTGGGTAATGAACACATCTCCAAATCTCGTGAAAGGTATAGTTGGAAGAATAACGGTATAATAGTAATAGGCAAAAGCCAAAATTATAATAACAACAGCTGCGACAATTGCGTAAACTTTCTTCATATATATTATATAAACTTTTTTTTATCAGCTGATGGTTATCGAGCCGGCTCCTCCACTGGCACCGGCGGCACCTCCGTTTGAAGCGGTTGTAAAAGTTTGTTGGTTAGTCCAACCACTTGAAATATGACATGTACCACCTGAAGCACCTGAGGAGCTGGCAGCGCCGCCTGTATACCCACCTCCGCCACCACCACCACCAACACCCAAACCGCCACCGCCACCAAACCCTCCGTTAGATGATTCCCCCCTCCCACCCGAAAATGTAGACGAACTGCTAACCGACCCACACCCGCCGCCGCCGCCGCCGCCAGACCCGACCAATCCTGCGGCGGCACCTTTGTTTCCCCCTGTACCTGTATTTGACCCAGCCCCCCCGCCATTAGTTCCAGCACCGCCGGTACCGCCTCCAGGTGTTGCGCTTGCGTCTCCACCATTGCCGACGAGCCCTCCACCTCCACCTCCAGAAATCATCCATGTACCAGATAAAGTGGTAATAGAAGTTATAAATACTGCTGATAAACCTCCTCCACTCCCACTATTGCCCCCACCCCCAACTATCAGGTAAACAGTTTGATTTGCACTGAGAGTAATAGTTGCTCTCATAATACCGCCCTTGCCACCCGTAATACTAGTACCACCACCACCACCACCACCACCTGTTAGAGTTATGGTGTACGCCTTTGCAACAGGTACTGTCCATGTATATATACCACTAGCAGCAAGAGAGCACCCGCTCGATGTAAAACTAGTAATTGGTACCTGTGAGCCAACAGTTCCATTTATAGTGAAAGACTGGAAAGTACACGCCGATAATGCTACGGAACCCGCCGGTGAAGTACTTCCCGTTGGACAAGCACTGCACGAAGATGCGCCAGCAGCTGAATACGTACCAGCACCGCAAGGCTGACAGTTTGTGGTGCCATAATATCCAGCGTTGCATGTACACGCCCCGCCCGTTCCATCGGCGGCTTGAGCTATTACTGACGCATTTGTGCATGTGCCATCAAACACTCCATTTGCTGAACTCTTCTGAAGTATAACATACGGTGGAATTGCATAGTTGGTTCCAAGATAGTTATATGTTTCAATAGAAATTTGAGCAACAAGATCTGAAGAAGTTGCTGGGTTTGCAGAAGTTACACCGGCTGCAACACTAGTAATGTACCAAACAGGACCACCACCACCTCTTTGAAGCTGCTTGCGGAACCCCCATACCGTGTTTGTGTTTATAGTTCCTCCGTCAAGTTTTGGAACCGTTGCATTTCTGTATATATTGTAATTTATGTTAACCCTACTCAAGAGAGAATAAGATGCAGCAGCTTGTACCATAGTTGTAGTACCAGTTACATCGTACCCTGGGTTTACAAAAGTTGGATACCTGACCGCTGAATTCGTCTCAGCCCATGTAAAATTACTAAATTTTCTTATAGATAATAAAATAATTATTATTACAAGACCTATAATCAAGTAGTACTCCATTATATATTATCTAGACTATTCTTCATCATCTGTATCTTCCCCAATTTTTTTGTATCCATCATCTCCAAAATTCTTAAAACCTATATCAGTTTCTAGTGTAGTGCACAAGTCTTCCTGAATAGAATCTTCATCAATTTCATATACATCATCTTCATATCTCCAAATTTTATCATCAGACTCTGACAAGTACCTGATGATGAAAATTGGTCCTTTCTGTTCAACAATCTTGGCCAAAAGTGGGACTGGCTTGCGGGCGCCAATGTCGGTCCAGACCTTTAGCATTATATTTTGTAATTACTAAAGTTTTTAAGTAACTAATTTAGTGCTGCGGTTAGACGGGCGAACATTGCTTTCTGCTTACGGGAAACACCCTTGTTGGAACGCACCTTGCGAGGGCCCTCCTTGCGGACATACTTCTTGGGTCCTGCGCGCATTTTTGGGCTTGCGAAAAGGCGAGCCAGGTTTCCGGAGTGGACGCCTGGCTGTGGGCCGCGCTTGAGACCCCTGTTGACGCGCATCCGGCGATCACCCTTGGGGCGAATTGCACGGGGTGGGCGAGCGCGGGTGTTAGTCAGAAGGCGCTCAGAGCCGCCTGGACTCTTCACATAACGCACCTTGGGGTTGTAGACCATGGCCCCCTTCTCGGACTTGGCGACGAACTTGTTGGTGCCGGAAATGTGCCAGATTGTGCGGCGCTTGGAGTTTAGGTAGCGAGTGGGAGACTTGACTGCTGCAGGGCGACCGCGGGGCATTTGTAATATATAGAAATATTTAATTTTCACTCTCGACTTCTATACTGAACGACCAATCAAGACCATTATTATTTAGTATATTTCCAAAACGATCAAGAACAGTTATATTGAGGCGATCAACACGTGACCGGTCATCTGTTACGTTAATCTTTTGCGTAAATTGAGAATTTTCATTCCAATAAATTACATTTCCTACCGCACCATTGACTGGAACCTTGTATGTAATCTGGGAAGGTTCAAGAGATGATGTCCCAATATTTTCTATAAAAATATTAATATAAGTATCAAAATTTATTATGTAAGAATTCTGAGCAGTTATAGAAGTTCCGGTCTGTGTACTTGTGAACCCTAGAAGCTGAGCAAGGCTTGGATAAGTAAGACCGGTCGGTACAGTTATGGTCATAGATGACCCTGATGAAAAATTTATCTGATTTGTGTTGGACAAATATGACCATGTACCGTTCAGAGGCGCGGTCACGTTGCTCACGGCTGTTAGGAAGGAAGCAGGTGTTGTGTAGCTACCTGGGTTAACCGTGTAGGTGTTCGATGCGATGGTGATTGAATTGTAAGGTGACCGAACATTGTAAAAACCAATGGGTATCTGGGCGTTTAGAAGACTTGCCGTTTTAAAACCGCGATGGCGGTTTCCAAATAGTACTGAGCACTGGAAAGGATTCGAGTTGGTTTTAGAGACTAGGGCCTGGGAACTAGTTGCTGACTGGAGGGACGCTGTATCGACGTGAATCTGGTAGGTATTCATACTACACTTTGGCTATATTTTAATTACTTAAAAATAATTCTAGTTTAATCTAGAATGAAATGTGTTATATATAAGATTGAAAATTTAGAAAACGGGAAAAAATATATTGGTCAGACTCACAGAGAACTTCATATACGTTTTAATGAACATTGCAACCCAAAACAAAATTCATGGTCTAAACTAAAAAATGCTATTAAAAAATATGGAAAAGATTGTTTTTTCATGGAAACAATATGGGAATCTGAAACATGTACTCAACATGATCTCGACTGTAAGGAAATAGAATTAATAAGTAAGTATAATACTCTTCACCCTAATGGATATAATTTAACTACAGGTGGGTCTGGAGGATGTCATTCGGATGAAACTAAAAAACTTCTTTCAGAAAAATCTAAACAAATGTGGAGAGAAAAAAGGGAAGAGATGATCGCTAAAAGGAAACTACAATGGACTGATGAAAGAAAGGCGAAACTTTCGATTACACTAAAGCAACTCTATATTGACAGACCTGAAATGCGGATAAAATGCGTTAGCACTTCCACCGGTTCCCGCAGTTCTTGCACGTTGCATACGTCGTCTGAAACAATCGAGTTAGTGAAAGAATAGTCAAAGTTTATTAGTGGGGAACGTACCATAGGCTCATCGGCCGAACGAGTTTGCAGCTGATAGTAATCTGTCTTCTTGGACTTGCACTTGCCGCACTGGAGGATGCCTTCGTAGTCGTGATCTTGAGCCTTGATTTCCTCCATCCGGAGGTCATGAGCCTTGTTCCGCGAGAGCGCTAGTGCTGTTAGCCCATCCGGTGATAGGATTTCAGATGGATACCACGCGATCCGCTTCGGGTCGAGCTGCTTGAGCTGAACCTTTCTGACGAGTTGAGGGACGAGTGAATAGTTAAACTTGACATGGTCTCCTTCAACTGTTAGATTTGGAACCACGGTTGTCACCCCCCGAGTGAACTCCTTGATAAGTGACATAGCCTTGAACTTGTAAATTGTTCTAAAGTTTCGGCTCTCCCAAGAAGCATCCTCACGCGGAACCCGCTCCCGCGCCCAGTTAAGAACAGAAATCTCAGAATTTCTGGCAATGGGGCCAGCGCCGAGAGCCTTGGCGAACGCGCCCTGAACGTAGAGACGGTACGGGTGGTTCATTTTTATATGTCCCCCACATTCCAGATTTGTAACACAGAGATCACTCCAATTTTCAGCTAAGGCTACGACACTCTATTCTTACAAGAATATGAGACCTTATGTCATTTGTTATACGAGTCGCACGGTCCACCCAAATGACTATGTCATGTGCGCTGAACGACTATTTTTCAAGCACGTGAACCTTGAGGCGAATAGGGCAGGTGTCAAGCCGCATCAATTGTCACTGTGGATACACCGAAAGTACGGTGATATTATTATAGAAAGGATGCGGGGAACTGGCGAGCTCGGAACCTCCATCCCGTGTGTCATGTGTCGTAAGACGCTTGATAGGTGGGCTATTCAGTGGAAGGCTCATATAGGAAACCAGTGGCACAAAAGCACGGACCTTGTTGTTCCTGATTCTCACCCAACACACCGACAGCGGCAACTAATTTTTAACCAACCTCTTGTCAAGGTGTAAGAGCCATGGGCCTTGCATCTGCGCTTTGTGATGACTTGGACATTCAAATTCTATACGAACATCTTTCGAAAATTCACATACCCATAAATATTTTCGAACTTCTTCAATTGTAAATCTTGATTCATCAACTTTATGAAGCTTAACAATTGCAGAAGAGTAATCAGATGCGCTAACAACAGTTCCATGTTCGAATATATAATCAAACTTTCGGTATGAGCAGCAGCTCATTTTGTCTTACGTGTAATTCCGAGCACACTCTCTAACTTGGAAGACCTTGCAAGTGGCTTGTCTCTTTTTAGTTTGAGAGTTTCACCTGTTTCTGTAGATTGTTCAATTTCCTTGAGTCGCGCCTTTCCAGAAGTTGATGGTCTCACAACTTCAACTTTTTGTTCAGAATAAACTGCCCCAATTGTCGGGACATATTTATGTTCAAACGGCCACGTAACCACTGGGGGCTCTACAGTTCCCCCAAAGTTTCTAAACTCTTCAATTGTCAGAGTTCCTCCAAAACATTTAAGTGTCTCGCGTTTTGGAGCGGGCCAGAGAGGCTCATAGCGGCCGCACGCTTTCATGCGCATCATAGAAAGAATTGACAGAATCTCCCATTTCCTTGCCGAGTCCATAGCCGCGCCGTATGCTTTGGCACATTTCCAAGAACAAAAGTTACCAAGTGTACTGTATTTATTTCTTCGGTCGTCATATCTTATTGGTAAATGAAAAGGTAGCCCGTTTTCATGTGGATGAACGCACCACCAACATATCAGTTCCATTTAAAGTTAAAAACATATTTATCTTTATATATGATACTTTCGATAGACTGTGGAATAAAAAACCTGGCAATGTGTTTAATTGATTCAAAAACTAAAAAGATCTCGCATTGGGATGTTTCAGGTGTTCCAATGAAACATGCGGATGGAGTGTTTCGGTGTCTTGTTCGACACTTGAATGAAAAGCCATGGGTTCTTGGCGCGACAACAGTTCTTATTGAAAAACAGCCTGACCGTAACCGTGTAATGAAAGGCGTTGAGAACCTGCTTCATACATATTTTCTAGTAAAGGAAAAAGACGTCGTCATCTGGGATGCTCGGCATAAGATTCCAGACGTTTCGGGACCTGGAAAAGCACAGTATGCTGCACGTAAAAAGGCTTCAATAGAACGAGCTCGGGCATTTATTCAGGGTACAGAATGGGTTCAGTTTTTTGATGACCACAAAAAGAAGGATGACTTGGCTGATACGGTCATGCAGGCTTTGAGTTATATAGATAAAGCCCCTTTAAAAGTCAAAGTACCGTCCCCACGCCGCCCAACTGACAACCAGACTCGGACAAAATATAGTAAAGCAAATCTTGCATGGCTCTATAAAACGGGAGCCACCCAGGATGCGCGTTTCAAAAAAGACGTCGCACGTTATTACCAAAATATTGATGAACTAAAAAAAGAATTTAACCTAGACGCTCAAACAGACTGCCACCGATACCGTTGTTAATAGTCCAGTCACGCATCTGGTTATGAACAAAGTCCTGGTCGCCGCACTTGCCACCTGGGGTTAGGTCCTGGGTATAATATCCGGCATCTTTGTCTGGGCCTGGAACGCATTTAAGGTCATTCTTGGTGCCAAATATATCCAGGGGGCCTGCCTTGGCCGCGGCTCCCATCAGCGTATCAATAGGTGACCCGGCATAGTAGTTGCTGGACCGACCCTTGACGAGCATCATGAGTATGGCAATTAAAAGTCCAAAAATTATGAGCCGGCTGAACATTTTACCAACCTTGAGTTTCATTTGTATTTGCTTGACATTATTTTTGGAATGATGCGTTAAAGCTACCAACCTTCTTTCTTTAAAGGTTTTAGAATGGACATTTCTTTTGATACTAACGATGGACATACGATGAAATTGGATGATGATGAATCTGCTCTCCTGGATGAGATATCTATCCAGGCGCCCTCTCGGAAGATTCCCGTAAAGCCAAAAGCCGCACGGCCGAGCCCATTTTCTAAGCAGGCACCGGGCCCACGCCCTGGTGTACCTACTGGAGGCGATGATGGGATGGATATGTTTATGAACCCTGAGAAACGTACAGCAGCCCCTCCTCCTATCTCTGAGGAGTATGATGGCGGCGATGACCCAGAGGAGTATGATAACCAGGCGGGCGGCGGTGAGCAGGTTCCGTCTGATGGATACAAAACAATTGAGGATGAGAAAGCAGACTTGCTGAACAAGATTGCTCGGCTGAACAAGAAGGGTGTTCAGTCCAGCCAGCGCCTGAGCATTTTCTCAGATGTTGAGGAGATTCGCACCGAGTACAAGCGGATGACGTATTCTATCGAGGTTGAGCGGTCTATCAAATTTCAGCGCCGCATGCTCGTGGCATGTGTAACTGGTCTGGAGTTTCTTAACGACAAGTTCGACCCGTTTGATATCGAGCTGAATGGTTGGTCTCAGAATACGATGGAGAATGTTGATGACTATGATGGCGTGTTTGAGGAACTCTATGCTAAATATCGCACCAAGGTCAACGTAGCACCAGAGGTCAAGCTTATCATGATGGTTGGAGGCTCTGCAATGATGTTCCACCTGACCAACTCAATGTTCAAGGCGGCTGTACCGAACCCCGGACAGGTTATGAAGCAGAACCCAGAGCTTATGCGCAATATGATGGATGCTGTTCAGCGTTCACAGGGTGCTGGGCCAGGAGCGAACGACCCGCCAGCACAGGGTCTTCGGCCGGGAGAGATGCGGGGCCCGGGCATGGACTTTGGTTCGCTGATGGGAATGATGGGCCCTCCGCCGTCTATGAATTCCAGGCCGTCACGCCCCGATGATGACGATGTTTCTGACATTGTGTCAGTTGATGCGGGTGGTGACACGCGCGAGGTTTCAGTGGGAAGCAAACCTCGTGGCCGCAAGTCTAAGAAGAAGGAGGTTTCTTTGTAGACTTGGTTTTTTTCCTCACTCTAAAATAAGATGGGAGTTCCCATGGCACCATATGGTCCACCCGTAACTATACCGCCAATTTATACTCCTTTACCTGCCAAGTATCTTCCTGAAATTCCAGGCTCGGATAACACCGAGTGCAATTACCTGGTGATGTTCTTCGTGGCTGGTGTTATCCTCCTGGGTCTTGGCGACTCTATGAGAGGCAGGGCTTGATGGTCGCGACGGCCAAAAGCTCTTTAATGCTGTTTTCATACAGCGATACTTGTTTATCGTACCAGTCGTTTGTAAGCTGCCCGGGAACTTGATGCATTTAATAAATACTAAGAATTTAATTAAGCATTCCAGCTTAAATCTAACTTCATCTTGTTCTCTGCGACCCAAGCGAGCCATGAGGTTCCAGTCAGATATACTTTTGCAATAAATAACATTCGGGGTGTTAGAGGCTTTACGTATCCTTCAGCATTAAACTCAGAAGTAGAAGCAAATGGCGTCATATCACTTGGAAGAAATGAATTTACCATTGTATAAAAATCAGCGGGTAAACTACCATCTTCATTTTCAAATGTTTTAGCGAGAAACTTAAACCCAAAAGGTAAAATATCTTTCTTTATATCTTTATTAAGTTTTGTTGCAATCTCTCGAGTCCAGTCTGGTCGCCCTAGGTCATCATATTTTATATCAATTCCAGTTCCTGTTTTTGCTTCCTTAAAAATTGATAATACTGGAAACATTATAAGACGCAATGCGATTCTGTCTCGAACGGTTTTAGCAGAGGAATCAGTGGGCTCTCCAGAATCGTATGCTTTACTGAACATTGTGTTGAACTCGTCATCTGAAGTATATTTTTCTGCGGGCAGGTATTTATTAAGTGTTTCGTATAGGCTATTTGCACTGGTAATAAGGCCAGAAGACTGTAGAATTAAATTAAGTACTATTGGAAAAACAACACTACTTTTAGCCCTGCGAGGTTGAGAAGCCGTAGTTGACGTCGGATTATCGGGTAGATCGACAAGTCCATTTGGCTCAGCCTGGGCTATATATAAATTAATCTGATTAGACTTCTGAAATAGTTGGCTATACTGTGCATCAGTATAACCTTCATTATTCTTTAGAATCAGTACAATTGCAAAAACTAAAATTATAATAACTAGGTAATCTTTCATTTATAATATAAATAGTATTATAAATGGGGATCATTGATCTATTTCCTGACTACAGGACGTCTGCTAGTGCTACCCCCCCGGCTGCTCCTATCGCGCCTGCAAAAAATAACAACTTGTGGATAATTGTAGGAGTTGTCGTTTTTATTTTGATTATTTTAGCGCTAACTCAAAAATAGGCACTTCCCTTTTACAGCAGGCTCTTCTTCAAAAACAAACCCACCTTCCCTGTAGATCACGCATCTCTTCCTGTACATTGAATTCAGGACAGACCAGCGATCAGCAATGTCATATATAAGAGGGTCATTCTTCTTCCCGGGTGTTTCTCGCATAATTCGGCCTATTGACTGTTTGATGTCAGATTTAGGAGTTGCGAGTATAACCGTATCAAGTACGGGAATATCAAGACCTTCGTGTGCAAGCTGGAAAGTGGCCACGACCACGTGCTTTTCAGCAGATGCCGCCAGGTCAGCCTCTTTCATCCCACCAACGTACAAACCAGACTTAGAGCCAATTCTCTTGTGTAATTCAAAACAATGTTCACGCCGATCACTAAGGACAAGTACACGCCTATTGAGAGCCAGGGCTTCTTGGACAGTCTTGATGATGACATCGTTCCGGTCCTCGAGTTCAGTGATGGCTGTGATCATTCCAGCCATGTTAATCTTCCCAAAGCGCGTTACAGGTGGGGACTCTTTGAAGGCATCGCACGTGTAATGAATTGTCGCAACCTTGGTACTCGCTTGGTTGGTCCGCTCGACTCTGAAAAACTCGGGCCCAAGGAACCAGTACAGAATCCGTGTCAGTCCATCTTTCCGTTCTGGGGTCGCCGTCAGCCCGAGAGTAAATCGTGGGCACACCTTGAACATGAATTGCGAAAAGGCTGGCGCTCCAATGTGATGGGCCTCATCGACGATTACTAAACCTACTGAGTCGAACGCATCTTTGGCAAACATCTTCGGCCCATCACCTTCGGGGCGTAGGCACAGTGTCTGTATCAAAGCAATCACGAAATCTTTCTCAACGTCAAAAGTGTCCCCTTGAACTCGGCCAATTTTTGCGTTCGGGCAAAACTCTCGTATCTTTTCGGCCCACTGGTTCGCTAGGAACTCTTTGTGAACCACAATCATTGTTCTGACTTTTAGATGTGCCGAAAGAGCCAAGGCGAGACAGCTTTTCCCAAACCCACACGGGAGCGAGAGTACTCCACCCCCCTTTTCTTTGAAGGCTTTGACTCCTGCATCGAAAGCTTCA
>Ga0114973_10000836_pt1 | contig 23156 bp, 29 predicted proteins | sample M_140807_MF_Meta_FD_87025 | JGI IMG/M metagenome (GOLD analysis project Ga0114973, IMG submission 87025) | Freshwater microbial communities from Lake Montjoie, Canada to study carbon cycling - M_140807_MF_MetaG | ecosystem: Environmental > Aquatic > Freshwater > Lake | place: Lake Montjoie...
CCATTGGTGAGTTTCTTGAAGACGTTGTGTGCGTTATTGTAGACGAAGTACACATGGCCAAAGCAGATGCACTAAAAACTTTACTCACAGGCGTGATGTCAACAGTGCCGATTCGCTGGGGATTAACCGGTACTGTGCCCAAAGAAAAGTTTGAAAGCCAAGCATTACTTGTAAGCCTTGGTCCGGTGATTGGCAAACTCAGCGCCAGTGAACTGCAACAACAAGGTGTGTTGGCCAACTGCCATGTGAACATTGTGCAATTAATTGATCACGTGGAATACAAAGACTACCAGAGCGAACTCAAATACCTGCTGGAAGAGTCTGGACGACTAGACACCATGGCAGACTTGGTTCGTCAAGTCAACGAAACAGGCAACACTTTGGTGCTGGTAGATCGAACCGAGTGTGGGAGACAATTGGTTGCAAGGCTGGGAGACAAGGCGGTGTTTGTATCTGGTGCTACCAAAGGATCAAAGAGGCAAGCTGAGTATGATGAAGTGGCTGAGGCAACTGATAAAATCATCGTGGCCACATATGGTGTGGCTGCCGTGGGTATTAATATTCCTAGGATTTTCAACCTTGTTCTTGTGGAGCCTGGCAAAAGTTTTGTTAGAGTCATCCAGAGCATTGGCCGAGGTATTAGAAAAGCGGAAGACAAAGACCATGTGCAAATCTGGGATATAACGTCAACTTGTAAATTCGCCAAGCGCCATTTGACCAAGCGCAAACAGTTTTATCGAGAAGCCAACTATCCTTTTACACAAGAGAAACTTGATTGGATGAAGTTAGGTTGACTTTTATCACACAACAGTATATTATAACAACATGCGAATTTTAACCTTAGACAACATCCATTACGACCTAGATCATTTGCCTGAAGAAGTAGATGACATGCGGTTTGCTATACTAGACAACTCAAACCCACAAGAACCAGATTATCATTTCATTCCGCTGATCTTTTTAGAGAGTTTTAATGCACCTGCACTTGTGCTACGTATTGGTGAGAACACCATAAAGATGCCCATGGACTGGCAAATCCTTATTGGTGAGCCTGAAATAGGTGACTTGGAAGTGCTGCCGCTGACATCAATTAATGACCGTGGCTTTAGAGTGTTTCAGTTCAACCCACTTACAAGTTTCCGTCCGTCATTCCCAGACATTGAAATACTAGACGTGTATCACGAAGTGAGCTGGTATGCACCTAAACTAAAGAACGGACAGTTGCTTGCAGTGCCATTAAACGATGATCCTGACCCTGACTGTGTGTACTTTGTCAAAGACATTAGTCGCAACTGTGAGATAGTAGACTACAACAAGAGTTGGTAATATGCCTTATACTGAACCACAAATATTTGAAATTGTCAATCGCTTGGCCAAGATTTACTTGGAAAGTTATCCGGAAGACAAGGAAGGACTAGAACGTTTCCTGCGCTGGGCACACACTCAATATGGCTACAAGTATGGGAACTCTTAAACCTGGCGCCACCTACATCTACGAGCGCAATGGCAATGAAGTGTATGCCCGAGAATCGGGTGCTGATCCCAGCACTAGACAATTAATGGGTTACGCATATGATCCAGTAAATGGACATCATGTTGATTATGATAGCAGAACATCAGATGGTAGGCCCTTGTTTGATCACATACAGGAAGATAAAATGTGGGGCGAAATTCGGCGCATGGCCCGGACCAGTCCTGCTTTACAAGATGCCCTGGACCGTGCTATAATGATATACAAGTTGATCAAGGTAGAAAAATGAGACAAAATCTTAACCCTTACAATCCTGTACAATTTAAAAAACAGTTTGAATCAACAGAAATTTATCACAGTGTGGCTGAAGATTTTGATAATATATGGTGGGATCAAAAAATTAAATTTTTTGATAGCCTTACACCCAGACATGCAGTATCTTCTCAGACCAGAGGGTTCTCTATGATACCGTTTTATTATTTGCAACCTCTGTTGGAAAAAAATCCAACTTCAATATATGATTTAGGTTGCGGAGCCAATATGTTTAAAAAATATATTCCCAATATCATTGGAGTGGACAGGAGTGGTGATCAAGTCTGTTATCCTGATATCGAAGATCAAGTAGACATTGAATATGTTAATGCTCATCAAAATTATTTTGAGTCAGTGTTTTCAATCAATGCTTTGCATTTTAGACCACTGAGCGAGCTTCAATTGATCTGCAAAGAATTTATCAGTATGGTAGCACCGGGCGGTCGAGGATTTCTCAGTTTAAATTTACAACGCATGGTGGAGAAAGAAACAAAAGTAATACACGAGTTGGTTGTAAACAACAAAGCAGACTACGAACACTATGTAAGAACTCAAATGGATAATTTGCCTTGCAAATATTTGATTTTTGATGTGAATCTAGATCCCCGGAACGAATGGTTGGATGGAAATATCAGACTGGTATTTGAAAAATGAGCGATAAACTAAACATTGCCAATGAAATGCGGCAACTGGATCGCAAGAATAGAAACTTCTATCGTGATCTCACAGAAGAGGAACGCAAGAAGTTTTCTAACTATCTCATGATTCGTTGGGCGTCATGTGTGGAAGGCTCACGAGAGATGCAAGAGTTTTATTTGATCTCCACCAACGAACGATTGAACAAACACTTCTTTAATATCAACCGGCATCCTGAACTGCAATGGTTGTGTGCTACCACAGTGAGTCCAGACATGGGCACACCCAGGCACAACTGGATCTCGCCCAAGAAAAAAGAAACTGGTACAGGCGCCAGCAGTATTCGAAAGCAACTGGCGGAGTTATTTCCCACATACAAAGAAGATGAACTAGCCATGCTGGCTAGTATCACAACCAAAAAAGAACTTGATCAATACATTCGTGATCATGGCAACGACAAATGAAGTACAAACAATTGGTGGTAAATGGGTGCAGTTATATGCACAAATATGCCGCAGGTCTCGGACATGTCAATCTAAAAACTCAATTGGGCATTGACTTTGCACAAAGCATAACCGTGTCTGGCAGCGCCAACAGCAGAATTTTAAGAACAACTTTAAAACACAGTTATGCCACAACTGTGCCAACCTTTTATGTGTTGGGTATGACTTTTGTCAGCAGACTTGAACTGCCAATTTGCGAAGAAGAAACATCTTTTGAAGGACGTTGGATCAATCCACAAAATCAAGAATTCAAATCAAGATGGCAAATGCATTGGACCGAGCAAGACAGTGCGCAATTTGTAGAGACCAAGTTAAAAAGCGAAATATACAGCATTGTTGATCGTACTGAAGATTTAATGTATCGCATGTTGGCTACTATTAATGACTTAAAAAGTCGTGGACATCAGATTCTAATGTATCAACAGGCAGACAATCTTTATCAAGAACATCTACATAATCCCAAACTAGCCTTGTTGAATTCATGCCCAGAAATTGTGCATGGATTCAAGTGGCGTGCCACTGCGTACCAACACGAACAAGGTGTGTCCGGGTCTAAATATCCTCCTGGGTCTCCATATGTACCACCAGACATGACGCATGCAGAACAAGGCCACCATCATGTGCTGAATGCATACTTGACAAACTACATCAATGAGCATAAAATACTACAATGAGTCATCAATGTACTTTTTGTAAAAAAGAATTTGCAAGAGAGACCAGTATTGCCGTTCACATGTGCGAGCCCAAGCGCCGCAGATCGGAACGCAGTGAGCGTGGTGTTGAATTAGGCTTTCAATCTTATTTGAGATTCTATGAGATTGCGCAAGGATCGGCTAAACTCAAAACATTTGATGACTTTGCAGACTCACCTTACTATCGAGCATTTGTAAAGTTTGGCAGATACTGTGTAGGCACAAAGGCAATCAATCCCAGACAGTTCACAGAGTGGTTGTTGAAGCACAACAAAAAGATTGACAACTGGGGCAGTGACAAAATCTACACTGAGTACTTGCTAGACTACTTGAAGGTAGAAGCAGTAGCAGATGCACTGGCCCGGGCAGTGGAGTTTGGTATAGACTGGAGTGAAAAACACTCAGCACCCGCCAATGATTGTTTGCGCTATGGCGGCACACATGCCATGTGCCATGCTGTCACAACAGGACGCATCAGTCCTTGGGTGATATACAACTCAGAATCAGGACAGAAGTTCCTAGGCGAACTCACAGCAGACCAAGTGGCCATGATATGGCCTTATATAGACTCAGACATATGGCAAAAGAAATTCTCAGACTATGCCGCAGACGCTGAATACGCAAAACTAATATTGAAACAAGCAGGATGGTAATATGATAGGAAACATTAGTCAAACTGGAAAGTATGTGGCAGTTACCGGCGGCCCTGGCAGTAACTATGTCAACAATAGTAATTACATGGGCGTTGGACAATTACAATATAACATTAACACTCAACGTTTAGAAGTATATAATGGCAGTAGTTGGCAACCACTTAACCTGGGTAATTACTATGTTGGTCTCAATCCATATGCCGAAGACGCTATTGATTGGGCACATAAAAAGATGCAAGAAGAAGCAGAAACACGTGCCATGTCTGAACAGTATCCTGCTGTGGCCGATGCCATTGGTGCTGTTCGTGAGGCTGAACAGCAATTAAAAACTGTTGTGGCGTTGTGTAGAATATGAGCGCAGACATTGACATTGACGTTCCGGATCGAAGTAAGATATTAGAACTGATTCGTCATACACCTGCTAGACAGGTAGTGGACGGTCGGCCACGTCGACACAATTCTGGTATCTACATCACAGACATTCCGCAAGATCCTGAACATGGCTGTGCGGCCATTGACTATGAGTCAGCAGAACAGCGTGGCTACTTCAAAATTGACTTGTTGAACATGAGTGTGTATCAGTTGATACACGACACTGCACACTACAAAGCCATGTTGTCGGCAACACCCCCATGGTCAAGACTGTGGACCGACAGACCCTGGACCAGCCAATTGGTACACGTGGGAAACTATGTGGATTTGTTGGCAGCAATGCAACCTGACTCCATACCCAGGATGGCTGCTTTTATCAGTATTATTAGACCGGGCAAAGCACACCTACAGCGTAAGTCCTGGGACCAAGTGTTTGCTGAAGTTTGGGATGGGGACGAATCGCGCGGTTATACGTTTAAAAAATCACACGCTGTGAGCTACGCAGCCTTGGTAGCCTTGCATATGAATATTCTCAATCAAGCCGACGTACAAGTGTAATTGATTTGCGCTTGTTCTTTTTGCGAGCAATGTCTATCAAACTGCACACAGGACCATGTAGTATTTCAAGATCTTTGTTTGAAAATGTGCGTAGCGTAAATTTAAATTGATCCCACTCTCCGCGCAAGAATATGTTGATAGGTATACTACGATTGCTTTCCCACCACCAAGTGTTGGCAAGTTCTAGGAATTGCAGTTTGTCTTGTTGTGTAAGCACAGCGCCAAAGTCGTAGATGGTTGTAACAGCATCGTCTCTGTTTTGAACGACTCCAATATACTCGTTGCTGGCGTAAACGCACAGAGTTATAAAGGGGTATTTTTCCGCCAGTTTTTCAAAGATGTTATTACCCATAAATACGTTTTGAGGATCCTATGTATTCAACCACCATTTACTTATATCAACAAATCATTCGGGTATTATTGATTGACACCAGTGGTGAATACTTTACTGCGAGGTACGACCCAGTGTACGCAAAAACTTTAACTGTCAACAAAGGTGTAGACAACGTTCTGCTCTTTGAATTTATCAACCAAGACCAAAAACCTGTGGACATCACAGGCAGCACATTCCGCTTTAGATTGCTGAACCAAACTGGTGATAAATTATTACTTGAAAAAGACATGACTGTACTTAGCGCCAGTTTGGGACGAGTCAAAGTTGTGTTGGACACAGCAGATACCATTGAAATAGTGGCACAACCCGGCAGTTACAGCATTGAGCGCACACAAGGCAATTATGTGCAGGCAGCATTCACGGATGATAATGCTGGTGCCAGAGCCGACTGCAACATTGTGGACTCAGTGTTGCCTGAGTTCATGCCTAGTCAACCTGTCACAATTCCCACAATAAACGGCAAAAACTCCTGGCCGCAAGCAGCGCCAAGTTCATGGCCAGACTGGGCATTAAATCCGCAACCATTGAACAATCATTATCTTACTGAATACTATTCAAGTCATATCAATACTACAGGCGCCAGTTTGACCACAATCAAGTATGATTTGGTACATTATACTGGCACAGTCAAAGTACAGGCTGCACAAGACTACGAAGCAATTTGGGCAGATGTTACAGAAAGCCGCGAATACTTTGACGAGACTGGAACCTTTTACATCAATGTAGTAGGCTTCCATCCGTTGTTGCGCATGGGTATTAACAACAGTCAAGGATACGGTGCAAGCGCAACTGCTACAGTAGTGGATGGTGTTGTCACAGGCATTGCAGTAAACAATGCTGGTTCAGGATACATGGCTGCGCCATGTGTTCAAATTTTAGGCAATGGCGCAGGTGCAACTGCCATTGGTGAACCATTTACAGGACCAAGTGGCATTGGTGCAATCACTGTCACCAACGGTGGATCAGGCTACCTGCCACTTAACTTTGGTGGCACTGAAGCACAGGCTGTGACAGTGATGGTCACAACCGGATACGTTACCAATATCTTTTATCGTTAAGCATTGCATTTGTTTGACAAATCTGCTATACTGTATAGATGCTTGACATCCTTGCCTATCTACCTGCAAAAAAGAAAACAACACCTTCGGGGTGGTTGAGTTTCAATGCGGTATGCTGTCAGCACAATGGCAGCACACAGGATCGTCGAGGGCGTGGTGGACTCAAAGCCACCGAGCAGGGCTGGAGTTATCACTGTTTCAATTGTTCATACACAGCCAGTTTTATACTAGGTCGTACATTAAGTTATAAAGCCCGAAAATTATTAGGCTGGATGAATGTTCCAGAGATGGAAATAGAGATGCTAAATCTGGAAAACCTGCGGCATCGAAGCATTAATGGCATCTTGGAAGATCGGCAACAAATGTGGAACACACTGAGTGGTGTGTCATTTGAAGAACGAGACTTGCCACCGTTTGCTGAACTGTTGACACCTGAACACAAATTTTATTGGGACTATGTGCGTGGTAGACATGTGCCTGAAGACTTTCCGGTCATGGTGCAGATACAAAACGATGGCATCCACTGGACAAGATTGCATGTGGTCATACCATTCACCTACGACAACAAGATTGTGGGATACACCTGTAGATTCTTAGATGACAAACAGCCCAAGTTCATCAGTGATAGTCAACCAGGCTATGTGTTTGGTACAGACTTACAGCCGTCAGATTGGCAACATGTGATTGTGACAGAAGGCATATTTGATGCACTCAGCATAGGCGGCGTGGCAGTGATGCACAACACTGTCAGTGATGCACAAGTTAGACTGATACGCAGTTTAGACAAACAGATAACAGTGGTGCCGGACCAAGATCTAGCAGGCGTTGAACTTGTTGATCGTGCGCTGGAACTGGGGTGGGCAGTGAGCATACCTGAGTGGCCCGAAGGATGTAAAGATGTCAACGATGCAGTGATAAAGTTGGGCCGACTAGGAGCCTTACTAACTATAATGCAATCGCGAGAAACCAGTAGAATCAAAATAGAACTAAGGAAGAAAGCACTTGTTAAAAGAATACGGACTTGACGTTCAACGTTTATTTTTAGAAATGATGTTGGAAGACGCACAAAGCTATGTGCGTGTGCAGAACATCTATAACCCGCAGAACTTTGACAAAAGTTTGAGGGCCGCGGCTGAGTTTATCAAGGAACATTCAGACAAGCACAAGACCTTGCCAGACCGTATGCAGATTAGTGCCACCACAGGCATCAAACTGCAAGCAGTGCCTGATTTAAACGAAGGCCACTTTGATTGGTTCATGGGCGAGTTTGAGCAGTTTACCAAGCGCCAAGAACTGGAACGTGCTATTTTAAAAGCCGCAGACATGCTGGAAAAAGGCGACTTTGAACCTGTGGAGAAACTGATCAAAGATGCGGTACAAATAAGTTTAACCAAGGACATGGGCACAGACTACTTCAGTGATCCCAAGGCACGTATTGAAAAGTATTTTAACTCGGGCGGTCAAGTGTCAACAGGTTGGCCACAACTGGACCGATTGTTGTATGGTGGGTTCAGCCGTGGTGAACTCAACATCTTTGCCGGCGGATCAGGTTCAGGCAAATCCTTGGTTATGATGAACATTGCCCTGAACTGGTTGCAACAAGGACTCAGTGGTGTGTACATTACATTGGAACTGAGCGAAGAACTCACAAGTTTGCGAACAGACGCCATGTTGACCAATATGAGCACCAAAGACATTCGCAAGGACATTGACACCACAGAACTCAAAGTCAAGTTGGTGGCCAAGAAGTCCGGCAACTATCAAGTCAAAGGCTTGCCAGCACAAAGCAACATCAACGACATACGTGCGTACTTGAAAGAGTATCAAATACAAACAGGCAAGCGTGTGGACTTTGTTATGATTGATTATTTGGACTTGTTGATGCCTGTGAGTGCAAAAGTTTCACCCAACGATTTGTTTGTCAAAGACAAGTATGTGAGTGAAGAACTGCGCAACTTGGCCAAAGAACTGGGATTCTTGATGGTAACTGCAAGTCAGTTAAACCGTAGTGCTGTAGAAGAGATTGAATTTGACCACAGCCATATTTCAGGTGGTATATCTAAAATCAACACAGCAGACAATGTGTTTGGTATCTTTACAAGTCGCGCAATGAAAGAGCGTGGCAAGTATCAGATACAGTGTATGAAGTCTCGAAGCTCGACCGGCGTTGGTCAAAAAATTGATCTGGAGTACAACATTGAAACAATGCGCATTACTGATGAAGGCGGAGAAGATGGAGACACTTATTCAAAGAAACCATCTGCATCTATCATGGACTCAATCAAAGCCCGCAGCCAAGTTAGCCCGGCTAGTGATGACGCAAACAGCCCTCCATGGGACAGTGGTAGTGATGCACCAAAAATCACAGCAGACGTTCAAAGTGCAAAACTAAAACAACTGTTAGGTAAAATTAAAACATCATGACCAGGATTGTTTCGACCTGGAGAGTCAATACAAACACCACTAAACTGGAACACATTGACAAGTTTTTGCCCGACGATGTATTTGTTGTTCCGGGCATGGTTGAACCAAAAGTATTGCATAATTGGTTAGAAAAATATGGACAGCCTGCATATATTGTAATGGATCAAGCCGGAGACATAAAAATAGATGAATTAAAAATTTATTCTGTGCCTTTGCGAGGTCTAGCATTTTCATTTGAAAAATTTGAAAAACTCAATCAATCAACCCTGCTGAGGACACCGGATACAAAATTTTGTTTTAATTTCTTTGTCAATGAAAATTTAAATGTAAACAAGTACACACTGATCAAATTAGTGGAGTATTTTAAATTTGATTGTTTTGATTATGTGTTGAACGCTGATAAAAAATTGTGTAATATTCGACCTTTACTTGACCAATTGCCGAACGTACATGATACTGAATTGTTAAAAGAGTTCCGTCACAAAATACTGAAACCCATAACCTTGGATACTAGACACAATAAAAATTACAATCCAAATGGAATTCCTTGCATTGTTAATGCATGGACAGGTAATCTCGAAAGGTTATTTAATCAAAGTGCAGTTTCTTTGATCAGCGAGCCTCACGGAGACCAAATAGCATCTATCTTCACTGAAAAGACTGTGTTTGCAATTATGGGATTGACCTTTCCTATTTTTGTCGGGGGATATGGCAATGCTGATTATCTCAAACAAGTTGGCTTAGACACATTTGATGACATAATAGATCACAGTTATCAGTTTTTACCAACCTTGCCTGACCGTTGCTTTTATGCATTTAAAAATAACATGCACATTCTGACAGATTTGGCATTGGCCAAACAGTTAAGACAAACCCATTTAGATCGATTGCTAAAAAATCGAGATTTGTTGTACAATCATGTGTTGATTGATCATGTGTACAAAGTTGTAGATTCGTGGCCTGATCCGTTGAAATCAATCATAAAGCCATACTTTGAATTTGTACAAAAAGTACAAATTGGCAAAAGCATGCGTCTTTATGATTACACGGATTAAGAAGCTGTAATTACAGGAGTCCAGGCAGTGGCTCCGTCGGTGTTGACATACATTCGATCACTGGTAGCACTGCCGTCTGTGCGCATGTACAAAGACCCTTTGGCAGCACTCAATGTGGGGGCGCCGGACCCAAAGAATATGCCAAAGTTGGTAACACTGGACATTTTATAACCAGCACCGGCGGTGCCGCCTGCAGGAACAGCAGTACCAGACAATATTCTAGCATTGCCCACAGCAGATATCACAGCACTGCTCAACACGTTGCCACCTGTGATATTGGCAGCAACTGATATAGTAGTCCCTGTAAACAGCGCAGCATTGACATTGGCACCACCTAGCACGTTGCCGCCGGTGATATTACCGGTAACACTGACAAGACCAGCGGTGAGTATATTACCACCAGTGATATTGCCGGTGGCCACTATTTGAGCACCAGAGTTGACATTGCCACCTGTGACGTTGCCTGTAGCACTGTAAGTAGCGGCTGTACTGGCACTAGAGATAATTATATTTCCAGAAGTAACGTTGCCTGTAACAATAACATTGGCCGCGGCTAATAAATTACCACCAGTGATATTGCCGGTGGCAGTAATCAATCCCGCAGTGGTAATGTTGCCCCCAATGACGTTACCAGTTGCTGACACCTGCCCGGTAGTGCGCAAATTGCCACCAGCAATATTGCCTGTACTGGTAGTAATGCCGCCGATTAGTACGTTGCCTACAGAAACATTGGCTGTGGTTGTGATATTGGCTGTGGTATTGATAGCACTGAGTACGTTGCCACTTAAACTTAGTGTGGTAGAAAGCAAGTTGCCGCCGGTGATATTACCAGTTGCAGATAGTAATCCTGCGGTGCGTATATTACCACCTGTGACGTTGCCTGTGGCACTAACCAGCCCGCCAGTGAGCAAATTACCAGCAGTAACGTTGCCTGTGAATGTAGAACCAGCGACCACAATGTTGCCCACAATATCACCGGTTACATAAAGACTTCCAGAAATTCCCACACCACCTGCCACAATCAGCGCACCCGTGCCTGCATTGGTACTGACAGCAGTATTTGCAATAGTCACTGTGTCAGTGTAGTAATCCAAAGGTCTTGTAAAATCATACATGACGATTGTGGTACCAGCATCAATGGTACTAAAACCAAATTCAAATGTGCCAGCAGTGGCAAAGGTCAACACACTGGATACAAGTCCTTGTATGGTATTTGTGCCCTGAGATACACTGACAGGAAGAGTCATGGTGCGTCCAGCCGCATCCACTGTGACTCGTAATCGTATCATGCCAAACGTGCCCGAAGTTGGCCAAGTCGCAGTGCTAAATGCCAAAGTAATATTGCCAGTTATTGAAATAGTCTGATAAGGACCAGCATTGCAGTCTAAGTTCACAGTGCCCGACGTGGCTGCAATGGTAACTACTGTGCCAGACATGCCACGCACCTGTGCATTGTAGATCACATTGTTGGCCATGTTGTTGTCCAAAGTTGTGCCAGTTAAGGCTGCTTTGAACACACTTTTTGACTGCAGATCATTTATTTCGTCCTCTGCATATTGAAAATTTGTCTTGATGTTAGTAAAATTGTCACGCATGCCCTGCGTGTTATTACTGACACCTGCCACGGGGTAATCACCGTTTATATCGTTGGGATTGATCTGACTAGTCATACTGGTTCCTTGTATTAGATATTTATTGCAATGGCAATTCCACTAAATAATCCAAAGGCCCTTGAGCAAATGCAAAAGAAAACTAGAAGCATATTAGAAGAACTGGACAGTTTGTACATAGAACGTGATCGCAGAGCCATCATTGAAACTCGCGCCAGCAACCTAATTGAAACAGCCATTCGTTTGCTGGAACAAATTGACGCTGAATTCTCGCCAGATCAAGCAGAGAATCTTCAGCGCAAACTGCTGAATGCGATACGTCAAAGAGACACCAGCAAATTCTCACGGTCCGTCAGGAGAACCAATGCAGATCTTTGAAATCACTGCCAAAAAACCCATACAAGAAGCCGGCTGGTTTTCCAAGGCCGCAATTGGTGCTTTGGGAGATAAATTAGCCGATTACAATGCACAGCAGGCCGGACTAAGCATGCCAAATGATTCAGCCGGTGGCAGTGCTTACGGCGACATGCGAGCCAAGGCCGCGGCCGCAGCCGATCCCTTGATCGATCAAATGGCTGCAAACGAAATGGCCAACTGGAATCAAACACTGTCAAATGCCATGAAATCTGCTGGTGTGAACGCCCCCGGTGCATTGCCCCCGGCTACCAGACGAGCAATATCAAACAGTTTTATGGCCAGAGTTTTTCAATATTTTCTTGAAGGCAAGCTAGGCGACAATCTAAATGATTTTCCCGAAATGGTAGATAAAAAATCTAGATCAGAAGCCAATACTTTGTTGACCAAATTAAATTCTGCTGTTAGAGGCATACTCAATTATTACAGTCCTCCGACCACACCAGAGGGTCAATTTCAGCAATGGAAAGATCTTTCCAAAGCAACATACGATATGAGATCCCTGATGCAATTCAATCCTGCGGCCAATTCACAAAGACAGCAAATGCAAGTGATGCCACCTATTGTGATAGGGCCGGGCACCACAGGCAGTGTAAAGATTGGCAGAACCACGTTGAATACCTCACCACAACAAACAATTATAGCTCAGTTGATTAGGAAAATACAAGGTTCGCCCACTGCTGCCGCTCCAGTGGTCAGTATAGATCGCAGAGGGGACGTTGCGTTGGACAACATGTTATTGTCACCTGCAGATGCTGTGCAAGCCGAATTGATAAAAATTATCAAATCTGAAATACAAAAGGCCAATCCATGAAAACCCTACGCACACTACTAGAAGGCGGCAATGTGTTCAAGGATGCAGAAGGCAAGCCACTCACTGGTCGCATCAATCAAAGCGATGTTCCTGCCACTGTAGCCTGGCTCGAACAACTCACAGGCATAGAGTTTCCACGTGAACACTGGTTGGGATCAACAGGCAAGGCCCCCACATCAGGAGACATGGATCTTGCTGTGGATGCCAATCAAATATCAAAAGACCAATTGGCTGCCAACCTAACACAATGGATTGTAGGACACAAACTGCCGCCTGCTGAATGGATCAAAAAGGGCGGCGAAGTACACCTGCGCACACCCATACAAGGACGTCCTGAACTGGGCTATGTGCAAACAGACTTCATGTTCTTTCCCAATCTGGACTGGGGTACATTCTATTACAACCAAGGTGCAGGATCAGCATACAAAGGCATGAACCGTGCTGTGTTGATGAGCAGTCTGGCCAAGCACTACGGACTTACTTTGGGCAGCAATGGTGTGATCAGCAGAGCTAACAAGCAATTGATCACCATGGATCCTGACGAGGCTGCACGAATGATTCTTGGACCCAAAGCCACAAGAGACAATCTCAGCACAGTGGAAACCATATTTGCTGCCTTGGCCCGAGACAAAGATCGGGAAGTCAAAATCAAAGACTTCCGTGAATATTTGACCAAAGAAGGCCTGCCGCAACCTGACGCTGTGACAGAAGATACTGACACTTATTTCCTAGCACGACTGCGTGATAGAATTGTGAATCAAGGCATGCAACCTTTGGTAGAACGTGAGAGCGCCAACCCTTACACCATTTACGAAGCAGCCGCAGTGGGTGTGGGTGGCAGAGCCAAGGGCATTGAACACTTGGAAGATTATGTGTTTAGAGAAGGCACAGCAGGTGTAAACAAAGCCCTGGCCATTGTGGCTGCCTTTCAGAAAGATTCAAAAACAGCAAGTGTAAAATGGGACGGCAAGCCTGCTGTGGTATTTGGCCGCAAGCCTGAAACTGGCGAGTTTGTGTTGACAGATGACTCGGGATTTGGAGCAGTGGGGTATGATGGTTTGTTTACCAGCACCAGAGCCATTGCCAACAATCTCTCACAGCGTGATGCCAATGCTGCTGCCAAAGGCAATCTAGCCAACCGTGTGGACACATTGTTGCCTACCTATCAAACAGTTTGGCCGCTGTTGGAGGCGGCCACTCCTAAAAATTTCAGAGGCTATGTCAAAGGCGACTTGATGTACTGGGGCAAGACCAATGAACCTTTGCCACCAACAGAACAAGAGATTGTGTCTGGGGTTGTTTATCAATCTGCTGGACTGCTAGTATTCAAGCCCAACACTGTGGCCTACAGGATTCCTGTAAAAAGCACACTAGGGCAGTCAATCCTCAACAGCGAAGTTGGTGTAGCAGTACACACCATGTACGAAGATGTTGGTGCAGAAAAACAACCGCTGAAAGGTGTGAAATTCAACGAGGTGCCTGGACTGTTTTTAATTCTGCCTATTTATGCCAAGCCCGTGGCACCAGAAAATCCTTATGTTGCTATGATCAAAAAAGAATTAAAAGCAGCAGGTCCTGCAATCAATGTGTTGTTTAACCCTGCTGAACTACGTGCAATGAAAATAACTGACTTTGCCAAACTGGCAGTGGATTACATCAATCGACGTGTTGATCCAAACGATCAGGCCTACACTGGCAATTTTAGCGACCTGGTTCCAGGATTCGAAGCATGGCTACAGAGCACACAGACTGCGCAAAAATACAGCAATATACAACAGTATCTTGACAGCCCTACTTCCAACAGAGGTGCGCTTCAAGCGGCCTTTGTGTTGTTTGAACTGTTGCACGATCTCAAGTTGGACCTGCTGGGCAAGTTGGACCAACAGGTGCCTGGCAACGAAGGTTGGGTGTTTGCTACCCCTGCAGGCTACGGCAAAGCGGTAAATAGATTTGACTTTTCGGCCCGAAACAAGGCCAGAAACAATCCACAACCGGGGTAATTTTTACCAAAGGTATAAATAAAAGCAGGTCCATAGAGACCATTTAACTTTAAAGGAAATTATCATGGCAGGATTTACAAAAACAAATGGAACCACACAACCAGTATTTGCACTGGACGTAGCTAACGGTTCAATCTCTGGAACAGCCAACGTTGCGGCCCAAGGCCCAGTGATGTTGTCTGGCCCACAACTGCAATTCTTCACATTGACAGCAAACGCTGCACTTACCAATGCTGGTAATGTCAACGGTTATTTGAACAACGTGTTGCAAGCAGTTCAATCAGGTGCTGGTTTGACAGTTCCTGGCGGTACAGTTGCTTTTTATCAAGCAGGCGCTACAGCCGGTACTATCAACTTGGCTATCTATCCAGCTGGTGGCTACACAACTGCTCAGTTGGTTGCTGCTGCTCAAACAGCCAACGCCACAGGCGGTTTGAACATTGGTATTCCAACTGGCAACGTTGCTGCTAGTGCAACATTCACTAATCTGTAATCAGTTTAGTTCCAATGCAACCCTGGACGTAAAAAATCCAGGGTTTCTTTTTGGCGTTAAATATGCACATAATGAAAGTCTTGTGCCGCACCCTTTTTGATTGTACCTTTACTGGTGTCACAGGACATCTTCGCCCTCAACAGTTACCATTTACCACAAAGACAGGACTGGTGATCGATACCGCTGAACAATGGAACCGCAGCCGTAATCAACAACGTAACTGGGAAAGTTTACTACAAATAATGAGCCTGAGAACACAACCTATGAATGTTGTGCCACCTACAAAACATCTTGATGGCTGGCATTTTGAATTTGATGTTGAATCTGAAGGTGTGCTTGGCAGCAACTTTGGCAGTGATGATTTAGATGGACTTGTTGGTGATTGTGAAGGTGTACCCATGGTCACAGGACTGGATGAATCTGAAGCGATCACTGCCACACTGCATGCTCAAGGCACCAATCAGAACATTTGGTTCACAGCCATAAATACGCCATTGGAGCCTGAACATGGTTGATACTACGGATATTGAAAAGAAAAGCCTTGAAGCTCACGTTGAACTGTGTGCTGAACGTTATCGCATGCTGGAACTCAAAATAGAAACAGTGGAACAAGAAGTTGGCGAAGTCAAAAGCATGGTTGCCGACGTACATGGTATTGTGCGCAAAATGGGCGAAAAACGCAACGATCAAATCATTGCCTGGGGCATAGGCATTATAGGTACACTGCTGGCCGTGGTTGGTTGGCTCACAGCCCACTACATCAAGACATTATGACCCGTGATCAAAAATTAGAACGATTTGCCGAGCGTGAACTCAAACGTGTGTACACTGAACTGATCATAGACGATGAGCATGGTGGATATGTAGCGTTTGGACGTTATCATGTAAAACCACAGCCTGCAGGATTTGCTGTGTATTATCACAGTGACGATCTTGTGAGCACATTCAGCAGTAAAAAAACTGCCATGTCATGGTGTGTGGCAGATCATTTGCAACAACATAAATTAGCACAAAACATACGCATACTAGACAACAAAAAACAAACACTCACAGCTGATATCTATTGCCGACGCGGACAAGCGGATCGTAGCAGTAGACCTGAATTTCGTGAAATGGTGCGCACCAAACTTGCACCCAAAATTGAGAACCTTACCCTGCTGGATCAAGAACTTGAAAAATGTTTAAATTCGGCTAAATATCTACAACTAAGAGGATTTGCCAAATGAAATTAACCGAACTGGCCACACCAAAAAAGAGCCGCCAAGTAGCCAAAGTATTCGAAAGTTACTTCGGTACCAAGATGCCTGTGAACAAACTCACAGTGCGCGAAGCACAGGCCATGCTGAGACGAGTGCGTGGAGTTATCGCTGAACATCAGCGTAGCCCCAGCCGCCATACCAGTGAGCGCAACCCTGCGTATCTCAAACTGGTGATGATGGAACAAGCATTGGCAAGTCGCATCAAGGAAGAACAAGTGCCAATTCCGCCTTCATCATCTAGCACTAATCCCAGTACCAGTACCGCCACTACACCTCCACCAGCAGGTAGTCAGAATACCGTGGATATCAAAGATCCCAAAATGGCACAGGCATTGAAGAAAAGCGCATCTGGACAAACTCTCACACCTGACGAACAAAAAATGGTAGCCGGACAGGCAATGATGGCCGCTGAAAGTCGTTTGCGCAGAGCATATCAGTTCTTGAAAGAATCTGAAGTACAGCAAGCGCAAGTTGTGTTGGCTGCACAAGACATGGTAGACAAAATGCAAAGCATGTTGGAAGACACAACAGAGATGCAATTCAAAGAACTGCCTGCTTTGGTAGATTCAATCCGCAATCAAATTGGCATGGAACAGGCCACACAATTCAATGCTGATGTTACTGGTGCATTGCAAGGCCTTGTGCAAAATTTACAAGGTGCCAAGCAACAACTGGAAACAGCATTGGGTGTGGTCACAGGACAACCTGCTGCACTAGATACCAGCATGGCAGCCAGCGGCATGCCAGGCGCAACGCCTCCACCAATGCCTGGTGCTGACATGGGACCTGACGAAATGGCAGGCATGGCAGCAGGCGAAGTTGACGGTGGTGTACCACCAGTAGGTGCTGATCTTGAACTTGATGCGCCGACTCCCAAAGCAGCATTGGGCCGAGCACGTAGATAATGAGAATCGACGAAGTCGAAAACACCAAACCACTAGATCCAGCCAAACTGCAAGGTCTAGTGGATTTTCTTTCTGGTCGTGCTGATGATCAAAATGCACAAAAGCAAATCAGCACTGATGCATTTATTTCTGCTGCTCGTAGTTTGGGATTTCCTGTCAGTGAAAGAAACATTGTGAGCATTGTAAGTCAGCCTCCTTTGGATGGTGTATTAGAGCCCATGGATCCTAATAACCCTGAAATAATCAAATACAAAGGCGCGGCTCCTGACGTGGTACCTAAAATGCCTGTAAACAAGGCACAAGACATTGTGGCCGCTTCGGCCAAATCCGCGATGCAACGCGGAATGAACAAGTAACCATTCCGGTTGACATCCATCAGTAAATACGCTATAATTAGCGAAGGAATATCACATGGCTTATTCAGAAAAAGTAATTGATCATTATGAAAATCCACGCAACGTGGGCAAGTTTGAAATTGATGACACTGTTGGTACGGGTATGGTGGGAGCACCAGCATGCGGCGATGTGATGAAATTGCAAATCAAAGTTCAAGATGGAATTATAACAGATGCCAGGTTCAAAACATACGGATGCGGAAGTGCGATTGCCTCATCCTCTCTTGTTACCGAGTGGGTTAAAGGACGAACGCTTGACCAAGCGGCAGCTCTTAAAAATTCAGAGATTGCTCAAGAACTCGCATTGCCACCAGTCAAGATTCATTGTTCTATTCTTGCTGAAGATGCTATACGAGCAGCCGTAGAAGACTATCGAAAGAAACACCAAGAACATGCTGACACACTTTCAGCAACGTGATGTTGTTGAACAAGACATCGTTGTTGCTGCACCAAAAAATAAATTAAAAATATTATTCTACCACGCCGGCGGTCATACCGCCTGGCTGTATCCGGCTGCACTGCAATTAAAAACATATATTGATTTATTCTACCAAAATGTTGCTGATCAATTGGAATGGTTGGTTCCTATACAACAAGAAGTTTCAGATGAAGAGTTGATCAAACATATTGAACAAACTGATACTGATATCCTATGCACCAGCCACTACCTTTGGAACCATGCATTTTTAACCTCCCAACTGTTTCGCATTAGAAACAAACTAAAACACACTATCAAAGTTGTTGCTGGTGGTCCCAGTATTGATGTCAACAACAATCACAATTTCTTTGAACAATACCCTTACATTGACTATGCAGTGTACAGTGCTGGGGAACAGGCATTTGCAGACATAGTTGATCACTTGGTTACTGACAGGCCGCTGATTGCATTCAACACATCAAACTGTGCTTGGAAAAATCACAACACTGGAAAAACTGTTGTTGCTGATTACAAGTTTGTAAAAATGATAGAGACCAGTCCGTTTGTACACAACAAAGAGTTGTTTTCTGCAATGGTGCTGGATGCTAAGAAAAAAGATGCACCAGTATGGTTGCCGTATACTCTCACAAGGGGGTGCCCGTATTCTTGTACGTTTTGTGATTGGAACAGCGGTCTTGGAAATAAAGTGTCAAGAAGAAAAAATACTTACCAACAAGAAATTGATTTGTTCCAACAGTTGGGTGTCACTAACATATATCTATCAGATGCCAACGTTGGACAATACACAGAAGACATTGACATGATTGATTATTTTGCTGAAAAAAATCTCAAAGAAAATGCAGGGTTTCATGTGGGGGGAAATTTTAGTAAGTTGAAAAAAGAAAATAATTTGAAAATTTTCAACATCATGGCACGTGGTCAATTGGTTAATAAAACTTTGAATTTTTCAGTGCAAGACATCAACCAACAAGTGCTAGACAACATCAATCGTCCAGATGTGGGGTGGGAAACACATGTGGCCATGGCCGACGAACTGCGAGAGAAATATCCCCACTTGATTGTCAAAGCACAACTGATTTATGGATTACCTGGACAGTCTCCTACAACATGGAGACAAACTCTTGAACAAGTTATACAGCAAAATATTTTGCCTGTTATTTTTTTAAACGAGCCGTTGCCAGCCAGTCCGGCTATATATGATCCAGAATATCAGCGTAAATTTCAATATGAATATGTTCACAGCAATAGAATGCTCGGAGGAGCAATTTACTCCAGTAAGATTCCAAAAAAAAGCAGTTCTTTTGACCAGACGGGCCTTGTACAAATGAACTTGTTATCTGCAATGTACTTGTCATTGAGTGCTATTAATTTTGCATTGCGTGAACACAATTCTCAACCACTGAATATTACTCAGATTGTTGATGAATTTTTAACCAGTGTACACTATAAAACTCTTTACAACAATCTTTATCATAACTGGACAGTAGAAAACAATTTTTATTATACGGTGAATTTTTCTGGTCACCCAACTCAAATTCCTGACCTGACCATGGGACTAGAGTTGGCCAGGGATCCATACTTTATAAAATACTTGGCCACGTTTGTGTCAGACAATCAACGTCGTGAATTTTTAAAAATGGCAATCAAATCTGAGTTTCAAAAAATGATACATGAAATTCATCTGGATGTTGATTAAATAGCAATATGATAACCATAACCGACCAGGCACAAAACAAAATACAGAAATTGGTGCAAACCAAAGGCTATGCTGGCATACGTCTGGGTGTAAAAACCACAGGTTGCTCAGGGCTTGCTTATGTGTTAGAATACGTTAAAGAATACGAACCTGACGCCAACAACATAAACTATGCTCAAAACAATTTCTGTGTGCTGGTCGATAAAAAACATGATGTATACTTGCGTGGCACACAAGTAGACTATGTACGCCAAGGCCTCAATGAAGGTTTTGAATTTACCAATCCCAATGAACGTGACCGCTGTGGATGCGGAGAAAGTTTTAGAGTTTAATTTGTTAAATCCCAGATTTGATTACCAACCAGTTCCTCGTGTGACAATTGAAGGCAAGAGATATTATTCCACACCCGACGGCAACAAGTTACCCAGTGTGACCACAATTCTTGACAAGACCAAAAGTGAAGAAAGCAAAAAGGCTTTGCAGAATTGGCGTGCCAGGGTAGGTACAGAACAAGCACAGGCCATCACAACTGAAGCTGCCAACCGTGGCACACGTATGCACACGTATCTTGAGCAGTATGTTCGAGATGGTGCCATCAAGGACCGTGGTACAAATCCGTTTTCATGGGCCAGTCATGCTATGGCACACAAAGTTGTAGAGCATGGCTTAAAAAATGTGTCAGAGTTTTGGGGCATCGAAGTTCCATTGTACTTCCCCAAGGTGTACGCAGGCACCACAGATGGCGCGGGTATACACTTGAACGAAGAAGCCATCCTGGACTACAAGCAAACCAACAAGCCCAAAAAGCGTGAATGGATTGATGATTACTTTGTGCAGTTGTGTGCCTATGCAGAAGCACACAATGAATTACACGGTACAAAAATCAAAAAAGGCGTAGTTTTAATGTGTGTCAAACCCGCACTAGACGAGCAAATGAACATGGTCACACAACCAGAATATCAAGAATTTGTGCTGGAAGGCAGGGAGTTTGAGAAGTATCGTGATCTATGGTGGAAAAAGGTCGAACAGTATTACTTGCTAAATATGTGATACCTCAAGGAATCACACTGTGGCAATCGTACAAATATCAAGAATTACTGCCCGCAAGGGTCTACAAGAAGATTTACCCCAACCCTTGGCGGGTGCTGAACTAGGCTGGGCCATTGATGATCGTAGACTGTTCATTGGCAATGGCGCACTAGAAGAAGGTGCCCCTGTAGTAGGCAACACAGAAGTCCTTACTGAATTTTCAGACATCTTGAGTTTTGCTGGACAATACACTTACAAGGGCGAAGCAGCCGGGTACACTGCACAAACAGGTGCCACACCCAGTAGTCCAATTTCACAAAGCATACAAAGTCGACTGGACAGTTATGCAGTAATCACAGACTTTGGTGCAGTGGGAGATGGAGTTACTGATGACACGGCAGCTATCAACCGTGCATTATACCAGTTGTTCTGTGTGCAAACTAACACAGCCATTCGACGCAGTTTGTTTTTCCCAGCTGGTAATTACATAGTCACTGACACAATAAAAATTCCCCCTTACGCCAAACTTTATGGTGAAGGTGCTGCCAGCAGTATTATCAACTTTTCAGTACAAAACTGGGCCGCCAATACAGCCTATGCTGACTCTACTTTGGTATACTATGTGGCTACTAGCACATATTATAGAAGCATTGCACCTGTGCCTGCCACAGGCATTGTGATTTCAAATGCTTTGTACTGGGCTGCCGAGTCATTGCCAAGTTATGTGCTGCAGACTGCCGACAGTTTGCAACAAACAGGTGTAAACATTGCTACCAATGGAGCCACGCCGCCCAAGAACATTGAAGTATCTGGCATGGCCATTGTAACAGATCAAATACACGATGCATTGTTAATTGAAAACGCACAACAATGTTCTTTTAGTAATATGGATTTTACTGGACCATTGACCACTGCTGATCTCACTACCTCTGTAGATGGCACAGTTGCAGTTGACTGGGCCAGTACCGCAAGTTTGCCATGCAAACAAGTAAATTTTAATAATTGTAAGTTTTCAGGATTTACCTACAGCATGAATACTGCACAACAAATACAAGGATGCGTGGTCAGCAATGGCCAACTTGACACATTGTACCAAGGAGCAATACTAGGTGGTGCCGCTCCCAGCAATGGTGGACCCACTGGTGTAAAATTCATAGGCAATGTATTTGATAACATTTATGAAGAAGGTATTTACATCAATGGTGTGAGTTTGAATGCCACAGGTTATAATGTTTTTTATGATGTGGGCAATCACTTCAACGGTGCATCAAGTCCTGCGTCAGCAGTGATCACCATTGATGCCATCAACAATATCAGTGTTGGTGACATGTTCCAACGTACTACTGCTTACAGTGGCACTTATCCTAGAATTAAAATTTTCAACAGTGGTACTCAAACTGTACCGGCTAGTATTGGTGTAGATAGTGCTGCTCAGATTCAAATGGGCAGTTTTGTTAGAGAAACTGGTACACAAGCAACACTGAGTGCAGGTGCTACAGCCAGCACATTGTTCACAGTGAGTTCAGCACAGATCAAGGCATTTCAAATGGAATATACCATCGCCAGAGAAACATCAATAAGAACAGGAACTATGACAATAGTCAATGATGCTGACGATTCAGCAGGAGATGGGTTGAGTTACACAGATGACTATGTGCAAAATTCAGATACTGATGTAATATTAGAAGTCACTGATGTAGGCAGCACAATAAGCGTGAAGTATACTACTAGTGGCGCTAGGGCTGCTGGCAAGATTTACTACAGTTTGACACACCTGGGCCGTAGTTATTAAAAACAATGTGGCCTAGAGACTTCAGTGAGCGGCTGGAGAGTTGGGCGCAGTTAAGACAGCAATGTCAGACACTGGACTCAGAGCCTGCTTTGATCAAAATCAATCAATGGTGGTTCCAAACTCCCTGGACTGCCTACCATTTGCACTGGGATGACCAAGCAGATTGGCCTGATCCCTGGCAG
>Ga0114973_10000839_pt1 | contig 23109 bp, 29 predicted proteins | sample M_140807_MF_Meta_FD_87025 | JGI IMG/M metagenome (GOLD analysis project Ga0114973, IMG submission 87025) | Freshwater microbial communities from Lake Montjoie, Canada to study carbon cycling - M_140807_MF_MetaG | ecosystem: Environmental > Aquatic > Freshwater > Lake | place: Lake Montjoie...
ATATCAAAACAGCGCAAATACATCCCATTATTATATAATCAAATGGTTCAAAATATTTTATCAAAAACAATTGATAATATAACTCTACCAAAATTTAATGTTAAAACCAGTAGTGATTTACATAAATATACAAAGGCAGAATTTATTCGTGATGAAAAAACAGAAGTATTTAAATACAAATTAATTCATACACCAAGTCAAACAGTATATGCCTCAAGACCACATAAATTCCAAGAAGGATATAAAATATTTATATCAACTACAGACAAGTATAGCGTATTTATTGATAATTGTGGTATGACACAATCCATCGTATTTATAATATGCTCTAGTGAAGAACAAGCAAAAAAATATTTAGAAATACTACAGCATCCATTATATGTATTTATAAATAATATTTGTCGTTGGGGGAATTTTAACAACATTCGAATCTTACAAAGTTTCCCTATTCCAACAATAGAATATTCTGGAAATCATGAAGAAATATATAACTACTTTAACATTACAAAAGAAGAAATGGAATATATTTGTGCTAATCTTTAAAATTTATTTAATCTGTAAAATTTATTCTTTGTAATCTGGATCACAATTATCACTTAATATAGGATATTCATTATAATTTTTTTTATAATCTTCCAAAAATGTGCTTTCATATGCATGATATGTTTGTGCCGATATTTTTGTTTGTTTGCCAAATATATCAATATTAATTTCGGTTTTTGGTAATTCATACCCAAACATTTGAATTCTACATCCTAACTGTAGGTAAAATTCAAATGTATTATAAATAAAACCATTTGTTTTAGAACAATCCCCTGATTTTCCTCGTTCTTCTATATGATGTCCGCAAAGATAAGATGAAATCCTTCCTTTGATACCAGTTCTCGTTCCTCCAATTTTAACAATCTTACCATTTATTACAAGCAAATATAACCATTCGGTTTTTTTATTAAACTCTTCGGCTGAAATGGTTGGAATAAATTGAATTGTTGTGTTTCGTTTCTTTGTTCCTTGTTTTTTTCCAGATGTAACTATTTCATTATCTAAAACTATATCTGCTATTGGAATAAAATGGTCTTTTCTGATATATTCATCAAAAGGAATTGTTTTATCATTTGAAATTAATTTAATCCATTTTTTTATTGGTGAACACTCATATAGTTCAGCAATATTTTGTAATCCGGAAATATCGTCGGTCAACATTGATTAATTGATGTTATTTTATTATAGTATGTTTCAATTTTATTAAAATTCAGTACCAAGATTAGCCATAGTATACATTTTTTTAAATTCATTTGGGTTATGAATGATTGGTAATAATTTTGGATCAATCGGCATTTTACTAGTTAATAATTTTTCTAATAATTTTTCACGATCCTGTTCTGCTGCTTTATACGAAGGCATTATATTATGTCTAATTTCTTTTATACCTACATATCGTTTCTTTATTTTGCTACTAATATCATAAGTTTTTTCATATATAGATTTTAATCCAATCTTACTAAGCATATAATTAGAAAACTCAGGCGAACATTCTACTTCTATTATATTATTGTCATCATTCATTTTATCTTGTTGAATAAATATTATTTTACCATATATAGGTTTACCATTTATTTTCATTTTTACAATATCCCATTTATTATAATTATTCATTGGACTATTCATTTGAATACCTTTTAATTCATTTGTATTTATAAAATTATGTTGTGGTTTATGGGTTGGTCTTGGTGGTAAACTTTTTGAAAAAATAGGTAAACTTGGATTATTTATTGTTTGTAATGATTTTTTTGGAGGTATTGTTAAAAGTTTTCCAGTAAGAGATGACCTAAACCGTTTTACTGTTCTTGGAACAGGTCTACTTTTGGATTTATTTAATTCTAATGTTGATACATTTTGTTCTAGTATTTTTTCTGTTTTTGTTCTGGGTCTTGGTTTTACTTTTTTTGCTGTTACACTATTTCTTGCTTTTATTCTTTTTACTTTAACATTATTATTTAATTGTATATTAGATAGCGAATAATTTATATTATTTTCATTTACTTCTTTTATTGTATTTAATTTATATCTTCTTTGTCTAAATCTACTTTGCATATATAATTAAATATTATTATAAATTAGTTATGTTTTTATAAAATTCAATTACTTTTGGATTTGCTCTTATTTTACCTATATCAAGCGATTTTATAAATAATCCCTTACGACTTGTTAATCTACTTAACGCAACATATGCTTGACCATATTCAAAGACAGATGAACCAATATTTATCATTGCATTTTCTAATGTGATTCCTTGCGCTTTATGAATAGTAATGGCCCATGACAATATAAGCGGTATTTGTATTACGCCATAGTCTTCATATTTATCATTGATCCATTTATGCGGCTGTATTACGCGGCTAATATGTTTAAACTTTACTTCGGGATAACCATTTATAAATCCTGTGATTATTCCTTGACTGCCATTTACTATTCCTTCATCCTGAGAGATATTTGCAATACACATCACTTGACTGCCAACTTTTAATATTAAATTGTCTTCAAACATTCCCTTCTGTTTTTCTAATTCATCCTTAATAGGGCCATATTTTACATCTGGTGCAAATGTTTTTTTATATATTTGCTTCTCTGTCTCTAATGTCATTATCTCAAATTGGTTTACCTGATCTGCAAACTTTTTGGTTGGATACAATACTGTTGGCTTTATTTCATCTGTAATTTCTTTTTTTGTACATTCTATAAGTAATTTACAACTCTCTGGTGATATTTTGCCCTCTCTAATTTCATTCAATACTGTTTGATATTCTATATCACCCTTTTGTCTAAAATTTTCTTTAAATACAAACTGTTTGATAAATGTTTTATCCCAAAGAGGTGACTCAAAACAAAACTCGTCTTCTACCGGCGGTAATTGATGAAAATCGCCTGAACAAATCAACTGTATTCCTCCAAATTCTTTTTGATTTTTACGCAATTTCTTTGCAATTGTATCTAGCAATTCAAATAATGGTTTAGACATCATACTTATTTCATCTATCACTAATATATCTAGTTTAGTCCAATTATCCAGTTTATTATATTTTTTTATATTTGATATTATTTTTTCAATAGGTGCGTTACCAATACCAATTGATGCCCATGAATGAAGTGTTTTTGCATTACCTAGCAAAACAGCCGCGCATCCGGTCATAGCTGTAATTTGTATATTTTTGCCTCGTTCTTTAGCATCTGTATATATTTGATTTATTAAATAACTTTTACCTGTTCCTGCGTATCCAGACATAAAAATATTTTCATTTTTAAGATATGCGTCAAATGCATCTTGTTGATCCTTTGATAATGTTTTAGACATGATTATATCTTTATTATTATAAAAAATATTTTCAATTTTATATATATTATTATTAAATAATTTATTATTATATAATGAGCAGTTCTATCAAAAAAAATAAAACTTTAAAAAAATTTATGAAGTATGCTTCTTTACATAATTCAAGGGGTCGTGGTTTTGATCCTATGGTCAGAAGTGCATTTTTAAGATTACGCGGACAAATGTCTAATCCTAGATCGTATACTAACCCTAGATTGTATACTAACCCTAGATTGTATACTAACCCTAGATCGTATAGACGACGATAAGATTATTTAAATATTATATAAAGATTGTTTGTATAATAATATACAAATGAATTATTTTAATGTGTTATTGTTACAATTATTAAATAATAATATTTGGACTGAATTTGTAAACTATCAAACATTTTATAATAAGTCTTATTCAAAGGATGAATTCTTAGAGAGATTCAATAATTATAAAAATAATGCAAAGTATATTAACAGTCATAATTCAAACCCAGATAAAACATTTACTATGGCTATTAATGCATTTAGTGATTTGTCTGCCTATGAATTTAAGGAGAGATATATTGGTAAAACATATTTATCTGAAACAGATTATGGTTGTTTACCTATGAATTATTCCTATTCATATTCTGATATTGAAACTTTTGATTGGCGAACCTATAATGTAGTTAATCCTGTAAAAGATCAAGGTCAGTGTGGCAGCTGTTGGGCATTTGCTACCACCGCCAATGCTGAAAGTGCATGGGCAATTTATACGGGAAAACTATATGATTTGTCAGAGCAATATCTCGTTGATTGTGCAATTGGAAAAGAATATCTAAATATGGGTTGTCAGGGTGGAAACATGGACTCCGCATTTAAATTCATGATTAATGAACGACAGTGTACCTCCACAGAATATCCTTATGTTTCTGGTTATACTGAGAGAAAGGGCGCATGTCATAGCTGCGACGAATTAACTAATTTTATGACTTGTTATGATGTTGAACCGTTGAATCAATTGGCTCTAAAGGAAGCAGTACTAAGAGGTCCAGTTGTTATTGGTATTGAAGCTGACACATATACATTTCAGTCTTATTCAAGCGGTATTATTACTAGTCCCTTATGTGGTACTGATATTGATCATGCAGTCGAAATTGTAGGTTTTGGTGTAGAAAATGATACGCCATATTGGACTGTGCGAAATTCATGGGGTCCTGGTTGGGGAGAAGATGGTTATTTTCGTATCTTGAGGACTGATGAAACAAATGATCCTGGCATTTGTGGTCTTGCAATTGAACCAAGCTTTATTACGGTATAAATTATTAGATAAATTATTGTATAAAATTGAACTTATATTATTTATATTACTAATTGTTAAAATGCTTACAAATGAACCTTTTTATCTTGTCGCTTTTGCCCGCAGAATGCGCCAAATACATGATTGATAAACATGTTCATAAAATACTTTTAGAAGCGGTTCAAATGCTTTGCACTGCATTGCGTGTGTTGCATCCTGAAAAACAATATGCCTCGTGTCTTTATAGAATGGCACATAAAAATCATCCTGTATCTATTTGGTGTCGCGCATCTTTAGAAAACTTTATGTGGACATTGGATCTTATTAAGGCGCTTCATCGGGAATGGCGCTTTCGGCATGATCACATTAAATTGCATAAATCATATATTGTATCTCTGTATATTAGAGACAATATACCGACTAACTTTCCTGAAACTGGTCTAACTCCTTTTGCATTGGCTATGCCTGACAAATATAAAGTGGTTGGTGACCCGGTTCAGTCATATCGAAATTATTATATGGGTGACAAAAATAAATTTGCAAGTTGGAAACGACGAGAACAGCCGGAATGGTTTGTATAAAATATTGTATAATAATATAATGCCTAAATATACAAAATCAAAAAGACGAGGCGGTGCAGCAGCTGTAAATAATGAATTAGAAATTCCTAGTAGTGTTGATCATATGTCTCTTGCTAATTTTATTAAACCACAATTAACTGGTTTGCACGATGATGATTTAGTGTTTATTCTTAATGTACAAGTAAATGGACACTCAGAAGTATATCCAAAAACTATTACAGATAAAAGAGATTTTTTTAAAGAAGGTAGTATGTGTGAATTACCTAATCATTTTAAACAATATTATGCACCATTTGTTCCTGCAAAAAATTTAATAGAAAATGGAATGTATGCTGAAATACCTAAAGCATTTGTTGGATTTAGTATTCATTGTAAATCTGGCTGTTCTGTTCAAGCAGAATTTTCTCGTAAGTTATCTCTTAAATTTATAAAGGGACATATAGAAAAAATAAATACTGAAGTAGATCCTTACAATAAAAGATCACCTGCTTATAAGGGCATAAAAATTTCAAGAGATGGAGGACAAACACACGATATGGTTCCATTAGGATTTAAAAATGAAAGATCGCCTTATTTAATGCGTGATTTTAGCATAGACTTTTTTGGAGGTAAGACCCAAGATTTAAATACAAAAAAGTCTTTTTTTGGTTGTATGTATGATGTAGTTGAATTAGGAACAGTTAATCATGTAAAGAATACTATTTTAAAAGAAGGGAGACTTCCTTTATTTGCTAATGACCTTATATTAAAAAAATACATGAGATCTATAGAAACATTACGACCTAGAACACTTCATTTTAAACAAGTATGCGCAATAATAGGTTTATATAAAAAACAACTACAGGCTATTTTAAAAAAACAATACCCCGACAAAAATATACATATTTTTATTAATATATCAATATTCTCATGTAGAGGAGTTAAAAATGGATCATGTTATAGAGTAAAAGGAAATAAGACACTTCTTAAAAACAATTCTGAAAATGAAAAAAACAATAGATCTAGTAGATATAGAAATAGAAACAATTCTGAAAATAGAAACAATAGATCTAGATATAGATCTAGATCAAGAAATAGATCTAGATCAAGAAATAGACACAATTCTGTAAATATAACCAATTTACTAACATCAAATGATTAAACATTTAATATGTTAGTCCCCGAATAGGTGTATCTGTCAGCAATAATAAACCCAATATATGCGCATATTTATTTTCTATTCTCGCGGTCTTTCTAAATCGATTTGTTTCTTCTGTTGTATGCATTTTTATTTTAAACAATTTATCAATTGCATCAAAATACGATTGATCAGTTGTGATTTCATTTAATATGTTTAGATCATCTTGTATTATGCCGAGAGATACTAATCTCTCTATTTCATCATTATATTTATTAAATGAATTACATTCTCTTACCTTATATAGTGTAGCCATATCTGCATCATCATATGCTCTGCTCTTTATCAATGGTCCCTGTATACTTACATAATCCACGCTTTTAATGATTAGTATATATGGCCTAATAAAGACTCCCTTTATTCGTGTAAGTATTGCATCATAAATAACTTCATTTAATTCATTGGGAATATGGTCACAGCATATTTTTATTTTGCCATAAGGCGTATGTAAACTATCTAAAATTGTTGGTCTGTCTAAAGTCATTGGATCACCTTCTTGAAAAAATAAGATATAACTATCTTTTGTAGGAATAAATGGGCTAACCCCGTCATACATAAATGGCTTATATCCAGTAATATTATGATCATTATATGTCATGATGATTACGCGCAGAATTTGAAATAATTGCTCCATTTTGTTATTATTACTTATATTATATAATATATATCAATTTTATATAATATAATGTCTTTGTGCATTTATATTATTCAAGTTTTAATTTCAAATCATTAATCATATTTTGAACATCAATTACATATTGTTTTTCTTCTTTTAATGTATTATTTATCGACACTTGTTCATCTAATTCATACTTTGGATTAGGCCATTTAAAAGTTTTTTGTGTGAAACTAATTGTTGGCGGCAATCCCTTTTTATATTTATTATATAGCTCTACTTCTAAATTATATCGTATATCTTCGTATACCTTAATTTCTTTATATATATCTTGAAACTCTTTCATGAATGCATTCATTATATAATATAATAAATTATTCTTTATATTTCAAAGAGTATATTATTATATAAATATATAATTAAAAATGGATAATTAACTTAAATTAGCTTAATTTTAATTGTTTTTTATTGTTATACATCATTATTTTAATTTCTTCTTTGATCATATTCAGGGTCTCATCATTCTCTTTATTGTTTAAATACTTAATGAATTTTTCTTTTAATTCTGGATACTTGTGTTGCTCCTCATTGATCCATTCTTCTAATAACATTTCCTTTTCTTGGTATAAACTATCTAATTCCGATTTATGTTTTATATTCCAATTACCATTTTCATACATCATCAAATATTTATCTTTTAAATTAGAAATATAAATATTCATGTTTTCTGGCTTATCTGGATTAAAATGTATCTTTTCTATTAAATTTTTTACACAAAAGTTTACCTTTTTTATACAAAACATATAATCTTTTTCTGTTAAATGAGAGAGATCGGTATCTTTATAGGCAAGAAGTTGAATATTATTTTGAATATTATTTGTTGTATTAAATGAGCCATGTATTTCTAATTTATTCATTAATTTGTCTATTTGTTTTGTTTGACACTCTATTTGCGTTCGTTGCATCTCCATTTCTTTTTCTTTTTGATCTAATCTCAAATTTAAAAGGCGTACTAATTCTTTTAAATCCTCATCCTTATTTTTTGTACAATTATATTTAATGTGCTTATAAATAGATGATTTGTGTTTATATATTTGGCCGCAATATTTACACGGAAATTCGCTGGGTTTTCTTTTGTCTATTTTATTAATAAGTTCTATGTGTTTTTTTGTTTGTATATGTCTCTCATAATTAGCTATATGAAGTGTATTAAAATTACAATATATACAAGTATAGGTTTTCATTATATATTAATTTATTATATTTTTATATATTTATCAGTTAACTTATTAATAATCTTTTTATTTTTTGTAATACATTATATGGGTTATTTTCTAAATTTACTGAAATATGCTTGCCATTATAAATGATTCTTGTTAATGATGTATCTTTATCTGTGTCTAAAATGGCTGTATTATTATTCAATTTAAAATATACTTTATACTTTGTTATTTTATAATTTCCATTAAATTCTTTTTTCCATATATTTGCTAATTCTGGCATGCAAGTATATGTAATATCATTTTTTTCTAATTTACATTTTAGTTTTTGACTTTTATTATTTTTATATTTATTCATATAATTTATACTTTTATTATAATTTTGCATGAAAATAGTAATGAGCATTTTTAGTATAAAAAAAGAACAAAAAATGTTGAAAAAAGATGAGTTTGGACTAACTTTTGGACGAAATTGGACTAATTTATGGTGTCAAATAATTGCGTAGTGTTTAAAAGAGTTGTATAATTTATAATGCAAAAAGTATAAAAAGGGATAAAATTGTTTGTTTTCAGTGTAAAAACTGCTTATCTTTTTTATCCTTTTTATCCTTTTTTCAAATAAAAAGTATATTCCTTATTTGTTCAATGACAAAAATATATACTTTTTTATACTTTTTTAGCGGGGGACTAATTTTTTGGACTAAAACTAACATTTTAGTATAGGGAGGAAAAACTTATAAAAAAAAATTTGTAAAAAATAAAAAAATAAAAAATAAAAAAAATAAATTTTTATAAAATACTTTCAAAAACTTTTTTTCAAAAAGTTAAAATTGAATTATAAATTATAAATTGTAATGTATAAAAATGTCTTTTGGTTATATTTACAAAATAATATTTTGTAATGGAAAACATTATATTGGTCAAACAACAACTTCATTAAAACAACGAGAAAAAGAACATAGAAAATGTGCAAATCAAGGTGATACAAAATGTCTCTATGCTGCATTAAGAAAATATGATATGGTAGATACATTTGAACTTATAGAAATAGATACGGCAGATACATTGGAAGAATTATGTGAAAAAGAAATAAAATATATTTTAGAATATAATTCATATTATCAAAATAAAAATGGATATAACATGACATTTGGTGGAGAGGGAACAAATGGTTATATTTTCACAGAAGAGGATAAACAACGAGCAAGTGAAAAAACAAAAAAATATTTTGAAATTCCAGAAAACAGACAAAAACAGAGTGATTCACTTAAAAAATATTTTGAAGATAATCCTGAAGCGAGAGAACAATTGAGTAAAACAAAGAAAAAATATGTAGAAGACAATCCAGATGTGAGAAAACAAATGAGTGAAATACAAAAAAAACGGTTTGAAAATTTACATGAAAGAGAAAAACAGAGCGAAAAAACAAAAAAATATTTTGAAGACAATCCTGAAGCAAGAGAAAATGCTAGTAAAATAACAACAAATTATTTTGAAAATCCAGAAAATAAAAAAAAACATAGTGAAAGAAGGAAAAAATATTTTGAAGACAATCCAGACGCAGGAAAAGAACACAGCAAAAGATTGAAAAAATATTATGAAAATCCAGAAGCAATACAAAAAAATAGAGATAGAATGATGAAACATTATAAAGATAATCCAGAAGCAAAACAAAAAATATTAGATAAAAAAGGAAAAAACAAACCATTTGATATGTTTACAATTGACGGAACATTTATAAAAACATTTAATTATCAATTTGAAGCAAAAGAATATTTAAAACAAGTATATCATATTACATCAATCATCAAAATAAGTGAAGTTTTATCAGGAAAGCGGAATCATTCCGCTGGATTTGTATTTAAATATAAGTAAAACTTTCATATAAAATTACTGTTTTATAAAATACTTTTAAAACTTTTTTCAAACACTTTTTTCTTAAAAATATAAAAAGGATATACTTTTTATTAAAGATCACTGCATTTTACATGTTATCCTTTTTTTGTTCTTTTTTGGGTTGAAAAAAGATGAATAAATGTTGAATAATTGTTGAATTTAGACTAATTTTTAGACGAATTTAGACTAATTTATGTATTGACTAAAAATAATGGTTGTAAAAAGAGTTGTATAATATATGCAGCAAAAAGTATAAAAAAGGATAAAGTTGTTCTTTTTCGGTGTAAAAATTGCTTATCTTTTTTATCCTTTTTATCCTTTTTTCAAATAAAAAGTATAAATGACATTATTACAGACTATACTTTTTATCCTTTTTTATTCTTTTTTAGCAGGGAGACTAATTTTTGGACTAAAACTGAATTTTAGTACAGGGAGGAAAAACTTATAAAAAAAAATTCTTCAAAATAAATTATTTTAAAAAAATTAAAAAATAATTTTTACAAAATACTTTCAAAAACTTTTTTCAAAAACTTTTTTTTAAAAACTTTTTTCATAAAAAATATGTTTATACTATAATGTGGTTTAATTCAAAAGATATAAAACATTTGAATCCAATTGCTGTTGATTTACATGGCTATGTCTTGCCTCATGCTGGCACGCAATTTACAGGATCTATTATTTCACATACATTACGGTTTAGACCTATTAAGAAATTTAAAACAATCGTAATTCTTTATTATCCGGCAACAAATGATCCTGATGTAATGGATTTATATCACGAATATTATGTACCTTGGCAATCATTGGTGTCTGTTTTTGGTACTGAATATATGTATAAAGGATATAATATTGCTGCTAATGAATATCCAATGGATTATTCTATTGAAGACACATTATGGGTTGTTTCTGCTGATTTTTCACATTTTATGCCTTTTTTGGAAGCGATCGAACTTGAAAATAAAGCAGCTAATTCTCTCATGTTTAAAGAATTATTCAAAACATACTCAAATATAGTTGATAATTTACATACATTTAAGGCGTTATATAATATAATACCGGATGAATGGCAATTACAATGGGTTGGTCGTGATCGAAGTCCTGGAAATAGAGCAGTTGGGTATTTAAGTTTTTTACTCAGGGATACAGCCCGAGATACAAGTCATGATGTCTTTATCGATGGAATGTTTGTAACAGTATATTCACCCGATATGGTTGCACGAGAATGTCAAGGTAGATGGTTTAAAAAAGGCAACAAACAACTGTTAAATAATGTATGGTCACAATCTGTTGAAGATGAATTAATAAAAGAAGTCATAGAGTTAGGAGAAAGCGAGAGCCGATTAACAGGCGGAACTAATATTGTTAGACCCTTACGACATTATTCAGTTACTTATTTATATAAAGATACAAAACATCCATTTATACGAGGCTGGCATGGATTACTACATAATGCTTTCTATTTACCATCTGTATTTTTAGAAAATACCTTTCCTAATGGAGACTGGATTACTGCAAGTGATAATCAATGGCGCAACGGATCTTCTTTTAAACTACAAAAAACATTTAATAAACTTAATTTAAAAGCTGGTAATTTAAAAGCTGGTAAATTAAACACTGATAAATTAAAGAATGTTAAATTAAAAAATGGTAATACAAGAAGGTTAACAAAACAACCATATACATTATACAGCAGTAAAGTTGTTCATTATATTTTGTAAAAATGTTTGTAAAAAAGTATACTTTGCACCAAAACATTCAATATTTTTTACTCTTTTTTTAGTATTTGGCACAAACTTTGCATTCATCCTTTTTAACTTTAAATGTTGAAAAAAGATGAATAAATGTTGAATAATTGTTGAGTCTGGACTAACTTTTGGACGAATTTGGACGAATAATTTTCTAAAAAAGTACAAAAATATTGTAATATTTATATCTGTGTATGATAATATACTTTTTTATAAATGTGTATTTTTGAAATATGCTGTCAAAAAAGAATATCTTTTTTATCTTTTTTATCCTTTTTTAAAATAAAAAGTATATGCAACACTTTTACAGATTATACTTTTTATCCTTTTTTATCCTTTTTTAGCAGGGGACTAATTTTTTAGACTAATTAGCCATTTTTGTTGAGGGAGGAAAAACTTATAAAAAAAAATTCTTCAAAATAAATTATTTTTAATTTTTAAAAAAATAAAAATTTTATAAAAGAATTAAAAAAACTTTTTTATAAAATAAAATGGATAAAAAAATAATTATTTGTGGATGCACTAAAAATAGTAGTGCCTATTTAGAACAACGTATTCAATTATTGCATGAAATTGGTGCAAGATTTGCAAAATATAATATTGTATTATATGAAAACGATTCGACCGATAATACTGTTGAGATATTGCAGAAACATAAAACAGATACATTTCACTTTATTAGTGAAACTAATGTTTCAATAAAATATCCTCAATTAAATAAACGTGTTCAAATTTTATGCCATGGTCGCAATGTATTATTAAATATAGTAAAAACAAAGTATGCATCCTATGATTGCATGATGATGATTGATATAGATAATGTTTTAGAAAATTTTAATTCTAAAACAATATTAAATGCATTTAAATATGGCGACAATTGGTCGGGGTTAACAGCCAATTGTATTGGTAAATATTATGATATTTGGGCGCTAAGAATGCCTGCAACTTTATGGGATCCGTGGATTCATGGTAAATTATGGAGTGAACCATTGGAACATGACTGTTGGTCACAAATTAGAAATAATGTACATCCATACACTTGTATTAAATCGTATCAAACAATCATTCCTGTTAAAATGCCCTTAATTCAAACTACATCATCTTTTGGAGGAATAGGTATTTATAAAATTGGGGCTATAATGAATAGCTCATATAATTGTTTTAATAATTCATTTATAGAATGTGAACATGTATCTTTTAATAATAGTATACAGGGACAATTATATATTTGTCCAAGTCTTTTGGTAAAATGTCCTGATGAACATATTATACGATAGTTGATGATTGATTATTACCTTTGGCAATATTTTTACTGGTCGATTGATTTGAGTTAACCCCGGAACGTTTTGCTCTTGAATTATAGTTTTCCTTTTTTTTTGATAATCTCTTTTTTATAAGTTGTAATGAATTTATTCTAGGTCTACCCGCTGCGCTTGCATTATCATTTTCACTTGAGTTACCCTCTCCGCTTGCACTACCCTTTACGCTTGCATTACGTTCTACACTTTCATTAGCCCTTTCTATTGCAATATCCTGTCCGCTTGACCTTGCATTAGCAATTGCATTAGCCTCTACACTTGGCCTTAAATTACCGCTTGCATTACCGTTTGCAATAGCGTTTGCTATAGGGTCGTCAACCACCTCAAATAGTTCATTATCAAAATTAGCAACAACCTTTATTGTATCTGGTTTTATTTTTTTTGTTAATGTCTCAATGTTAGTAGTGTCGTTTAATTGTAATATATTGCCTGTTTCTGCAGTTATGCCTGTATCATTCTCTTTAACAAATACAACATATGTTGTACTATTTTTTTTAGGTGAAATTGCTTCAGTTGAACTTCCTTCAGGTAATTTTCCTTCAGTTGAAGCCCCTCCTTTATGAATATATTTGCGTGTAATTCTAGGTTTAAATTTAATTTTAGGTGTCTTCATTATATATATGTTTTATATTATTTATCCAATAAGACAGCTGTAATTTGTCATAATTAAATGTAGTTTTTTTAAATGCTAACAAAGCTTTTTTTAATAATTTAGGCGTTATGTCAGCCCAAGACCCAACAATCAATACAGGCAAATCCTTAAATAACGGATCTAGACCAGATGTTTTTACAATAGGAATACACCCCAATGCAAGTGCCTCCCATGTTCGATGACAATCTAGTCCATTACCATGCGGCGATATAACAAATGCATATTTGCTTTGATTAATCCATGTTTGTTCTCTTATTAATTTTGTAGGCTCATAATATACTAAATTTTTAGGAATTTTTTCTATTGCGTCCAATCGGTCATATCCGTATTTAGTAGTTGTAAAAAAATGAAAATTGGAATAACATTTAGACATTCTGTTCCAAAATGGAATTTTTGGAATATTGACCAACATTTGTTCTTGCTCTAATGGAGACAATATTGGTCCCCAACTGGTTATTCTTGTCGACATGGTATGATAATCTAATCCAATAGGTATTTGTGATAGTTTAGGATGTGTTGCAATACAGTTTTGACTAAACCAATGAATAATTTTGTCATCATTAATAAAGCGTAAAAAATCGGGTTCCTTTTCAAAAATGTCTTGATAAACGGTTTCATCGCAATCGCCGGTAACTAATATGATTTTAAATGGTATTTGAGAAAATAGTTGAATAAAGTGCGGAAGCGCGCTACTGCAAATATAAATAATGGATCCATTTTTTAATGAAGAAAAATCATAATTATATAGTTGTTTGATGCTAGATATAGGGGTAGAACTGTATATGTCACATGATTTTAAAATGCCGCGCGAGCATACATATTTACATTCATTTTCCATAATTAATATATTATAAAATATATTTATATTATAATATGCCATCCAATAATTTTAATGTAACTGCTGTAAATAGGTCTTTAGAATTATTAAATTCAAAATATAAGAAAAGAGAAGAAAAAGAAATTGAAGAAATAGAAAGACAAAAAAGTAAGGTTATAGTTGTATATGAAAGAAGAATTAATGAAATATCCAAAGATATTGATAAACGTGAAACAGAGCTTAAACAAATATCCAAAGATATTGATAAACGTGAAACAGAGCTTAAAAAAATAATTGAAAACAGAGATGAATTATTGGCAGAATTAAAAAATTTTAAAGAAATATTACTTAAAGTATCACGTAGCTTAAGGAGTCGTCTAGAATATTTGGATCGTAAAATAAGTGAAACTAAAAGAAACATTTTATTAGAAAAAAATAAAGCAATAAGTCAATATAATAAACCAACAGAATTATTAAAAGCTTTAAAGAGTTCTACACAAAAAAAATTAACACAACAAATATTAGGTAGTAGATTATCAAGTTTTAATTCTAAAAGTAGTGTATTATCAAATACATCTTCACAAAGTATATTAACCGAACGCAATTTAGAGAATATTATAAAAAATCAATCCTCTACAAGAAAAAATCAATCTTCTATAAATAGAATAGCGAATACTCCTCCTTCTAGATCTGGTATAAATCCTACATTACTAATGGCAGAAAAAAGAACAAACCAACAGTCAGCAAGACCAAAGTCAGCAAGACCAAAGTCAGCAAGACCAAAGTCAGCAAGACCAAAGTCAGCAAGACTAAATTCAGCAAACCAAAGTGCATGAGTCAATTCAGGTATGCAACCCATCGTATCTTTATAGTTAAATTTATTAAATAATATATTATATAATTATAATGTATTGTTTTATATCAAAAACCAAAAAGATACCAAAAAATGAAATACGTCTTGATGTAATAACATCATTTTCAAACACAATTAATAAAACAAATGAAGGAAAGAAACATGGAAGTTATGATAGAGTTTTGTTAAAGAGAAAAAAAGTACAATTATGTAAAACAAAAATTATGTAAAACAAAGTAACTTTATGTAAAACAAAATAAACAAAATAACTAATATATGTATATGATACTTGAAACCGACATAGGTATAGATATAAATGGCATAATGTATGTAATATTTAAACAAGGAATAAATTTACCAACCGAGGAATGTTTTGTGGTAGATATAAAAAGCGAGGAACCTATTCTGTATTTTTACCAAGGCCAGCGCGTATATGTAAAAGATAATGTATTAATAGGCAAATTACAATTATTAAATGTAAATTCAGGAAGATTTGAATTAAAATGCAGCATAACACATAATAGTTTAAAACTTATTATAAATGATTATATAGAAGAATATTCATTTATAAATAAAATGACACTAAATGAAATGACATTAAATAAAATCACACTAAATGAAATGAATGATGAAAATATTCAAAAAGAAGAAAAAATACGAAATCTAGAAATTGCTAAAGTTAAATATATCAATTATATTAATCAAACATTGACCACATTAGATCAAATTAAAGATAAAATAAATCCATATTTAATATACAAAATAAAAGAAGCATATGAAATAATATATGTAGACATAACGGTAGAAGAATATGAAGAAGCTCAAAAACAGATAGAAGGATGGGTCAATCCTATATTAGAAAATATTTAACGCCTTTTACGACGAGTTTTTTTCTTTCTACTTTTACCTAAAATGCCTACTCTAACATTATTTACTGTATTTAGCGCACCACGACCAAGATTTCCTGCTGCACCAAAAACGCCTTTACCTGTTGTGCGTGCTATCTTTACACCACTTACAGTTATTATTCTAGCTCCATTAAGTGGGTTAGTTGTTAATCTACGAACGCCCTTTCCAGTGTTTTGTAATCCACTTAATATACCAAAACCAGTATTTTTTAATTTTCCTGCTGCATTTTCTACCCCTCTAATAACTTTTATTCTTCTAAGTCCAACCTTTTTAGCCATTATAATATACCTAAATATTATAATTTTATACTTTCAAGTATAGCCTTAATTTTTGTATTAAGCTTATATGTTTCTTTATATTCTGTTATTAACTTTTCAAATGATTCTTTTTTTCCAGTATCATTAGGTCCGCTAGATCCAATATTTTTATATGCATCTATTATTCTACTAATTTCTTTCATATTTATGCCAGGTTTCATATTTACGCTAGGTTTCATATTTACACCAGGTTTCATATTTATGCCGGCTGTAATTGATTCACTTGCTGGATCAGCAACTTTTTTACTTTCTAATTTTAATTTTTCTATCTCTAATCTGCTTTCTGATAAAAATAATATAAGTTGTATAATGTCTTCTTTTTTTGGATTAACTCCACTCTTTACAGAAATTTTTGTGGAGTTGCCTAGAATAGTAATCTTTGCTTCTAAAGCTTCTTTTTCTCCTTTTATTTTAGCAAGTTTTTGTTCTAAACTTTTTATTTTAGTATCATTAACTGGTTCTATAGATTTTGTTGCAGTAGCAAGTTTTGCTTCAAGAGCTGTTATCGTAGCATCTTTTTCACTTTTTAAAGTAGCAATTTGTTGTTCTAATTGTACTATTTTACCATCTTTTGTAGTATTAGCTGTTGCAGCAGCAATTTTTGCATTAAGAGGTTCTTTTGCAGCTGTTTCAGCAGCAATTTTTGCAGCTGTTGCAGCATCAAGTAGTTTTTCTAATTCTGCTATTCTAGTATCTTTTGCAGCTGTTGCAGCAGCAAGTTGTTTTTTTAATTCTGCTATTCTAGCATTAGGTTGTCCTAATTCTGTAGATTTTGTTGCAGCAACTCTATTTTCTAATTCTCTTTGTAATAGGGCCATTGCTCTTGTTTGTAATTGAGCTTGTTTTTCTAATTGACTGTCATAAATATGGCGTTGTTTTTTTTGCTCTTCTAATTTTTTACTATTAATATTTTTTATTAATTTTTTATAATATCCTATATATTTTATAGTTCCATTATTTATTAAAAAATATGCTTTTTGCACATTATTAAACATTAATTCAGTATTAATGTCTAAATTTTCTTTGTCGGTAAAAATAATTTTATCATCTTCTGTTATATTTGGATATAAATTATATTTTTTAATGTATTTCTCTATACTAATTTTATCTTTATCTAATAAATGTGTAATATTATCTATATTATAATTTTCAATATTAACAAAATATGAAATATGATTAATTATTCTATTTAATCTATCTTCATTAATTATATTTGTTTCTACTTTTGTTAAATCTTTATAATCCAACAATTCATCTGATATTTCATATTTTTTTGTAGAAAAAATATATGTTTGAAAAATAAAAATGTTTTCCTTTGCTATTTTTAAGTTATCTATTAATTTTTTATTATTTGGCCCAATTCTACCAAGCAATGATTTTAATCCTTTACCAACCGAATTTTTTATAGGTTCACTATAATATATATCTCTATTTAAATTATTAATTGGTAATGCCATATTATAAATTTATAATAAAATATTATCAAATAACTTTAATTGATCTTCACTTAAAGTTTTTGGAGCAATTACTTTAAATATAATAATTAAATCACCTACTTGTGTTTCACGCGTAAACCCTTTATTTTTTATAACATGATTATCACCATTTTGAATAATATTTCCTCTAGAACTTACTAGACGCATGTTAGTTCCATCAATATGTTTAATTACTCGTTCAAACCCACAAATGCTTTCCTTAAATGAAATAGTTTGATTTTGATGAATATTTAAGCCTCTTCGTTCATATTCTTTATGCGGGCTGATATGTACATATAATTTCAAATCTCCTTTAATATCATTAATTACATGCCCTTTATCCTTTATAATAATAATTTCTCCATCGTCTATGCCGGATTGAATTGTATGATATATTTTTTCTTCCTCTGTGTATGCTACATTTCCCATTTTAATATCTCTTTCAAATACAATTGGAATATTATTTCCCTTAAATGCATCTTCAAATGTTATATTAATTTTTTTTTCTAAAATGGGTGGAATCACTGGCTTAAACATAGGTGATGGCATTTCATTAGTAAACATTACTTCAAACATGCCAGGATGACCACCTATATTTATATGATGCATCTCTGCGCCTCTAAAGCCTCGTCCCATGCCATGTTGTCCCATACCATGTTGTACATTTATACCTTGTCCCATGCCTTGTCCCATACCATGTTGCACATTCATTCCATGAAATAAATTATGTAATCCACCTCCATTAAATATATCATTTAGTATTTGATCCATTGGATTGACGCCACTCAATTCTAAATCATATTGTTTTCTGCGTTGTTTATCACTCAATGTTTCGTATGCTTCATTTATATGTTGCATTTTCTCGCTTGCATCGGCATCTTTATTACGGTCTGGATGATATTTAAAACTTAATGCACGATATGCCTGTTTTATCTCAGTATCGCTACAATTATTATTTACTCCAAGCGTTGTATAATGGGTCATATAATTAAATAATATAATTATTATTTAAATACAAAATGAATTAAATATTAAATGAAATTAATAGAAAATAAATATTTACCAAAAAAATTAAATGAAATTTTTATTCCAAATAAAGACGAAATAATAAAAAAAATAAATGATCAAATAAACCGATTAAATTTGTTAATAATAGGTAGTCATTATACATTAAAAAGTAATTTAATAAATTTAATAGTAGATGAATATTACACTAAAATACACATACATAATTATGCCGACTATGTATTAAATATTGATTGCTTTAATGATATTAATTTATCAAATGACATCAATGATATTAAAACATTCTGCAAAACAGTAAAACCTCATAAAAAATTTTTAATAATAGATAATTTTGAAATTATAACAGAAACAAATCAACAATATATTAAAATTTTAATAGATAGTAGCATTGATACTTATTTTATTTTTGGGTGTGAGAATACGAATAAAGTAAATGAAATAATACAGAGCCGTATGACGCCTATTATGATACACGATTATGGATATAATGAATATAATAAATTATTAGATACAATTATGACAAATGAAAATATTTATTTTGATAAAGAGCCCTTATTACAATATCAAAATTTAACACCCTATACTATTTTTAATTTATTTAATAAATTTAAATTATTAAATATTACACAAGTCGATAATATATTAGATCATGTACATATAATAGATAATAAAGAGTTTGATAAATATACTGAATATATTATAAATGATAATGTAAAAATGGCAACAAATATATTATTTGCATTATATGACAAAGGCATGTCTTTACTAGACATATATAATTCGTTATATGAGTATTATAAAATACTACAACAATCTTATAAATATAAATTTATAGAACAGATATGTAAATATATTAAATATATATATGATGGTTATGATAATAAACTTATGTTATTATTTTATAGTAATGATATAATAAATATATATAAAGCATATATATGAACCAAATTATAAAAAATAAGATAGAATGTTTTAATGAATTTGTTATAAGCGTAGGTGTTACAGAAAATAATTATATTGTTATAAATGAAAATGTTTTTAAACAGGCCTTATATAACAATTTAATATCGCCATTTTATGAAAAGATTGAACCACACTATTATCAATCTAAAAAATATTATTTACAAAGAGAAATTACATATAATAGTTTTATAACAATATTGCGACAAATATCTAAAAAGAATGGTGTAAAATATAGTTCAAAGATTAAATACACCAATTCAAAACATAGTCTAGAATATTATTTTTATTTAGATATCATATAATAAGAAATAAATACATTACATTTTAAAACTTCTTCAAAATTCAGGGCACAATACCAATTGAATTTTTTGCGTTTTATTAATTCATTATGAGGAATATATAATCCAATGTTTTGAGGGCATAATTGAATATTGTTATTTTCCATTAATTCTTCTAAGCTAATTAACTTATTATTTTTATTTCTAATACCAAATATTTTACCATCTACATAGGGTATATTATTTTTTCGAATATAATTTACATTAAAATGTAAACTTTGTTCTCCAAAATCGTTTTTAATGTCATTTGAATAGTAGTCAATATATTTTTTTAAATTTGCATTTTGTGGGGATGAACCAGTAAATATAGGAGATAAACAAGAGTTCATGAGTGACACCGTATCTGTATTGTAAATTTCGGCTACATACCAAATGTCTGGTCTATCTATTTTTTTAATAGACTTCTTTAAAAAGAGTGTTGGAGGAACTATTACTCCGCCATATTCATATAGTATTTGTAGTAAACATAACTCTCTATATTTTTGTTTTAATGCACCCGATAATTTAAGAAGATCTATATCAATATCTAATAGATCATTAAAATTACTGTCATCGATAATAATAATATCATAAGTATCACCGCATTTATCAATAATAGATTTTATACACAAAATCATATATGAACAATTTATTTCGTATGATGTTCTAGAGCCAAAATTTATCCAATTTCTTGAATTCTTTTCGTACGGTACATGTATCCATAATTTGCGTCTTTTAGATGTTAGAATATATTCGTCAGAGTAAAAATATTCATCAATGTCAACTAATTCATTTCTAAATTCATTATCAATTTCTTTATTTAATTTTTTATAATAATTATCAGTTAGCATATATAATAAGTATAATACTAGACATATTAAAATATACTCTTTCATTGATATATAATTATATATTATTATTTATATATGACTACTAAATCTAAAAGATTACCCCCAAAACCTAGAATGAAACACAAAATTTTTCCTAATAGTACTCTAAGTGTAAAGAGGAGTATGCCAAAATTAGTACAATTATTTAATGCTATCTATAATAAATCATATATATTAGAAAAATATAGTACAATTAATAAAAGAAGATTAGGTAACAAATTTGATGAATATGATGTAGAAGAGTTATGGGAACCAATTAATGAAATAGTAGATTCAGTCGATATTCGTGCAACAAAATGGGTAAAATTGCGTTTAACTGAAAATGAACAAAGACAAATAAGAGCTAATCATGAAGAGGGAAATAAGCTATCTGAATATGAAAATGCAATTCTTATTATAATAAAACGAACACCCACATTATCTAATATTTTACACATTGCCGTAAATTTAGGTGGTTATAAAGGACATATAGAAGGTATGGGAACAAATCATAATCCACAATTTAAATTTAATAATATGAATGATTTTATAGATGCAACCAATATGGCAGTAATTTCTTCAAAAATTGATTCTACAATTGTAGAAGAAATTATGGATTATTTAAATGAGTTTCCAGAGTATGAAAAACCAAAAATGCTAAATAGAACTGTTCGACGACAAAGGCGTATAACAAATACACACGCTATAAATAGAAATTTATTGGTTAGACATGTAAGAAATGAAATAAAAAAATATAAAATGGAAAGTAAGTCGACTAGTGCAATAAATAAAAATTCAATAATTCGACATCTAAAAAATGCATTTAAAAAATACAAAACCAATAAATAAAATTTATGATATTAATAGATATTTAGAAACATATTCTTTGTGTTTTTTTTTCATTTCTTCTTCTTTTTTTAACAATTGATAGGATAATTCTAAGGCTTGTTTTTTTTCTAATTCTTCTTGGTCATAAATTATTTTTAATGATTCGTCTTCACTTAATGTTTTACTCATGCTCTTTTGTCTATAGATTTCATATTCTGTTACTGAATTAAATTTTGGAGTTTCTTTATATAAGGCGTCCTTATCTAAACCAATAATAGTATTTACATGGGCATCCTTTAAATCTGAATAATTATTTTTACTTTGATTACAATATTCTATTTTACTTACCTTCACTAGATCAGTTGAGATAAGTTTTTTTCTTGATTTTTCTATATCATCTTTATCATACACATCATCATTCGATTTAAGCCATTCTTCATAACCATCGTTATCTTTAATGTGTATATTATCAAACATTTCATTAAAACATTTATTGTACATTTCTGGATTTTTGGTTGGGGTATATCCGTTTTTTTCTATATATGTTTTAAATGTACTATCAATTTCATGTTGTTTAAAATTATTTTCATCTGTTTCGTGATGAATATAATTATATATTTGTGTAAGTTTTTTATATGCATTTGTAAAAAATAAATAATATTCTGTTGTGTCAACCTTATTTTTGTCTGGATGAAGCATTAATACTTTCTTTTTTGCAATTCGTAATGATGTTTCATTTAATTCAGTTATCTCGAATAAATCTAATAATTCTTTTAATTGTGACATTTATAATTATATAACAATTTTATTCTAAATATTTATATTTATTTAGTAAACATATATTATATCTCAAATTAGTGGATATCATTTTGTTAATAGACATTTTA
>Ga0114973_10000840_pt1 | contig 23085 bp, 26 predicted proteins | sample M_140807_MF_Meta_FD_87025 | JGI IMG/M metagenome (GOLD analysis project Ga0114973, IMG submission 87025) | Freshwater microbial communities from Lake Montjoie, Canada to study carbon cycling - M_140807_MF_MetaG | ecosystem: Environmental > Aquatic > Freshwater > Lake | place: Lake Montjoie...
CTACAGGAGCTACAGGTCCTACAGGAGCAGCTGGAACAAATGGAACGAATGGCGAGACAGGAGCCACAGGAGCTACAGGCCCCACAGGAGCTACAGGTAATACAGGAGCAGCAGGCCCCCCTTTCACACTCCTCCCAACGCCAAATGACACTCTTAACGCATATAACTCTATTACAAAAACTGCCGCAGATGGAACAACTGATATAATTCTTACAAAAGAATCCTACAACTTCGCTTCCATTTCATTCACGGCAACAGTAACCATCGCCTTTCAGACTATCGGCCTGAATCTTGTTGGAAATGGAGGTGCCATGAATTACGGATTTCTCTTTCATTCAAGTGGTCTCGTCTATGGAACCCAGAGCGGCTCTGCCGGCGGATATGGTGCCGTCTCCTACAGTCCAGGAAGTACCTACACTGTCGAACTAACACCCGCAGGTGTTAAATATTTTGTGAATTCGACCCTTATGCATTTTAGTACTGGCACACCCACCACGGGGGCATATCAAGGCTATATTGGCCTTACAAAGGTATCAGATGCCCTTACAAATATTTCATTTAATTATGCCTCTCTGGGTCCTACTGGTGCTACTGGTGCTACTGGTGTTACAGGTAATACAGGTTATACAGGCCCTACAGGAGCCGCAGGCACAAATGGTACAAATGGTGTTACTGGGGATACAGGAGCTACAGGAGCTGCAGGCACTAATGGTGTTACTGGTGATACTGGTCCTACAGGTGCAACAGGTGGTACAGGTCCTACAGGTGATACAGGTCATACAGGTCCATCTGTAAGTTACGCCGCAGGAAACAACCCATACTCAGTCACCCTAATCACAACCACCGTGGGAACATCACAAACACGTGTTTATGAAATCGGCCCAATGACATCTACCGCGAGCTCAAAGTTTTTCATATCTGCCAATACAGTAATGACATCAGGTAATCATGATGTACAGATGACGGTAGGAAGAGCTACTACCACAAGCGCTACTGCCGCGAACTCGACGAATATAACATCTGGTGCAACACCTGTGGACCTTCCACAAACAACCAATTCATACTATTTTGCCTCGACATCAGGACAAAATGGTAAAAAAATGAATCTAACTGGGTTCGCCCTTGACGCACCTGGTGCTGGAACTTTCTATTACACTATATGGATGTCATCAAGTTCATCACATAACTACGCTGACATGGCTGTGGCCCTTTCTGTTCTTAATGTCAACCCCTAATAAAATGTGTTACTGCTTCCGATTTTAAGCGCGCTATAAAGAAATGGCAGCTGTCACATCAGGCCAAGGCGTTCTTATCCCTGCCAAGCAGCGAAAAGAGCGCCGTGTTACAATTGCCGTGAATAGTCGCGACCGCAATATCGGGGCCAATTACGATTCCAATGAATTCCGTTGGACCTTTCGTCGGCCTCTCAAGGATGTCACAGCCATTGAGCTGGTGAGCGGGACAGTACCAGCCGATCTCTATAATGTACAAGCCGCCTGGGGCTCTTTCAGCTTTGGTGAAGGCTCTACCCTGTGGAATGCGGCTCTCACTCCCGGTCAATATAGCCCCACAGAGTTGTGCGCTGAGCTTCAAAGAGTGCTAAATGGCCTGGCCGGCAAAACAAATACCTACGTGGTTGGATATTCTTCTGTCACAAAAAAGGCGACTATCACTGCCACAGGCGGTACCGCCTTCACATTCTATTTCCAAACCGGCCGCTACGTCGATGAAATAGATACGCACACGGGTGCCATACAATCCGTGAATTGTATTGGCCAACTCTTCGGATTTGAATACCAGGATGCCTCTGATGTTGCTGGCGTTGTCATCCCACCCAATCGGATGGACCCCTATGGTCCTATTGGAAAACTCTATCTACACTTGAACACGGACAACTCGGTAGAGATTCACCGGCTCGAAAGAGGGGCCGGCAGACGTGATTGTTTTCATATCATCTATCTCGACCAAGTTCGTGATGGATATTATACACTCAATAAGGATATTCACGCACCCATCTTCTATTCGGCCCCTGCCCCCATTTCACGCATTGCCACGCTGAATATCAGCATTCGCGATGAGTTTTACCGTCTTGTCGACCTGGGGAAACATGATTACACACTTCTTTTTGAAATTACGTACTTAGATTAGGATGCCTACGCGGAAACGGTCTAGAAGTAGGAGCAGATCAAGAAATCGTACAAAAAGGAACAACATGCGGCAAGAAATGAACGAACGTCGTCCTAATAATAGACGTTTCCCACCGCACCTGCGCATTCTCTATACACAAATGGTACCCGAAAGGAGTATGAATGACCCTCCCATGTATTTGTATAACCGCGCTCGAAACGAAAAGGAAATGGAATACTATCGCCAACTCTATAACCAGAATGCTTTCAATCTGGAAGATGAAGCCCTCGACATGCTTCGTCGCAAGGCACCTATCGTCTTTGTCGGCTCTAAATCCTAATTCTGAACTTTCGTTTTATCTCATAAGGCAACATTCTATATCTCCAGCGTTTTTGAAGACCTAGTCGTCGCATAACTCTCCAGCTGGCATCATGTTTCGTCATAAATATCGTGTGGCATCGTAAAAGAGAGGCATGTGACGACTTATATGCCTTAAACTCGGGTGTCTGCTTGATAGCATTCAATGCCGTCTCCTTCTGAGTCTTAATGGCATTCACAGCATCATCCACTGTTTCGTGAAATTTGGCAGACTCTGTCTTCAATATTTTACTAAACTCGTTATAAGCCTTTGTGGCTATTGTACCCTTCTTCCTGAGCACCTTTATCTCTTCCTTTACACCCTCCTTATCCTTAAGAGATTCGGCTGTGGCAGTTATGTCATCATCAAAGGGGTCATACAAGTGTTCATACAGAAGTGCCCCACAAGCACAGTAGTAGGATGAATGATGTAGCATATGAGAGGCAATATGCTTAATAAAACAGGTCGAATGAGCTTTCAGCTCACAACATGGAGACTCTGTCAACTTTCCACTGAGTGGTTGAGCACAACACGCACAACTCATTTATAAATTGAAGGGGCAGGTAGTTTAGGTGGGCTTACAGGTAGCATTGTAGGCTAAAACGCTTACAAAAAAAATTGACGGCCGGCCAGCCTAGCTGCCCCGTACCAACAATGTCTTGCCAGATTTGCTACGATGACTACGGAAAGAAGGTGCCCATCACCTGCCAGTACTGCCCTGAATCCGCCTGCCGCGGATGTCATCAAACCTACCTCCTCCAATCCTACGAGGACCCTCACTGTATGTTCTGTAAGCGCGGATGGAGCATTGATTTCATGGCCGCCAACTTCCCCGTCAGTTTCCGCAACACGCAACTCCGCAAACACCGGCGCAAGGTTCTTGTAGAGCGTGAGAAGGCTCTTCTTCCTGCCATGCAGGTGTATGTAGAGTACAAGAAAGAGGCCGCCAAGTACAAGGCGCTTGCCGACGACCTTCGTGCCAAGTACGGGAGCTACCGCCGAGAGCCACTCAATACTGCCGACAGAGAAGCCTACCACGCTACTATGCTGGGACGCTACTACATGGCACATCAAGCTCGTATTCGTGCGTATGATACTCTTCGCGAGTATGATGCTGCCGTGAAAAATCTCCGTGATGAGCTCCAAAAGTACGATGACGGCTCGGCAGAGGAGCGTGTCGTAATGGAGAAGATACGTGAGGCCAAGAAGCGGCGATTTGATGCCAATAAAGTCTTTAATACCGCTGATGCTGCCTGGGTAGTCATACAAGAGGAGCATAGTGCCGCCGCAACTGCCCTCAATGAGGCAACCAACAACTATGTGCGCTTTCACCAACTCTATGATGGGGCGGCCGCTGTGAAACAGAAGCGCGAGTTCATCATGAAGTGTGCCGATGAGAATTGCCGTGGCTTCTTATCCACTTCCTACAAGTGCGGGACGTGTGATAAGTGGACCTGTCCCGAGTGTTTGGTAGTGATTGGCCTGGAGAAGGATGCCACTCATGTGTGTAATCCTGATACAGTGGAGACGGCCAAGGCTATCAAGGCAGACACACGTGGATGTCCCAAGTGTGCCACGCGCATCTTCAAGATTGATGGATGCGACCAGATGTGGTGTGTGATGGAGGGATGTGGTACGGCCTTCTCATGGACGACCGGCGCCATTGCCACTGGAAAAGTCCACAATCCCCATTACTATGAGTGGCTTCGTAGAAATGGGGGTGGTGCCGCGACAAGAGAGGTTGGTGATATTCCTTGCGGTGGTCTCCCTACGTTCCGAGAACTCCTGATGGCTTTCATGCCAAACGGAGATGGAGACATTACGCCTGCGCAAGAGGAGTTCATAGATATACACCGGTACTTGAGTGAGCTTATTGATATGCGTTTGGCGAATTTCCCATCCCGCCAAGAGCAGCTCGCCAACAAGGATCTGGATGTAGATTACTTGATGAACAAGATAAGCGCGGAAGAGTGGCAGCGGCAGCTCGAGTTCACAGAGGCCAAATTCACACGCAAAAAGGAGATTGGTCAGATTCTCCAAACACTGGCCACAGCCGGCTCGGATATCATGCGGCAACTTGTGGCACAGGCGGAGATTCTTCCAAGAGAGTTGTACCGACCCTGGGTGGATGAGTCGCTGCAGGATATGGAGAAACTCCGCGTCTTCGGCAATGAATCACTCGAGGCCTTGTCGAAACGGGATAGGATGGCCGTGCCCCAATTCGCTAAAAAGTGGAAATGGACTCCTATCCGCGCACTCTATAAACCCAAGGCCGCAATGGATGAAGAAGCCTAAGGACATGGCCGCCTACTCATACATGCGTGCCGATATCATACATTTGGACACTGTCGTCGAGCGCGAGCCTATCATAGATATCATTAAAGGAACTATGCGAGGCTCCGTACAGGTTTTTTCTGCCGAGCCTGTGACCTGGGATGGACCCACTCTACATCCATGGGATAAAAAGCCAGTTCCCGTAGGCCATATAGGATGTACCCTGAGTCATATTAATATTATGAAGGCGGCTTTAGAACGCGGTGAACCCCAAATGATTTTTGAAGATGATTGCGAGCTACTAGCGTCGCGCTCTGAGATTTACGACTTTATAGAGGCTGCGCCTGTATATGATATTCTTCTTCTCGGTGCCACAGAATATGTGGAATCTGCCGTGGAAGGTGCCTATAGGAAGGTGGGGCGATTCTGGGGAACACACGCATTGATTCTTTCTGAAAAAGCAATGCGTGCCGCTATTGAAGCGTTTGAAGCCGCCGTGGCTCGTGGTGATTTCTTACCAGCCGATTGGATGTACAATGCGGCAATAAAGACTGGGTTGAAGGCGTACGGACCTTCCAAGTTGAATGCCCTGTGCCAACAGAAGCCAGGGCTCGTTTCAGCGATTAACGGGAAGATTCGACAAGCTCCTAAGGTCTAATGCCAAGCTTCTCCACACCCCATTCAATAATCCTGTTTATCTTTGACTCTGGAAGCGCCGCCGAATACATACGGAAATCGAAAATGTGTCCATTGAAGAGTTCATCACGCAGCTCGTATCCAGAAAAATCATTCGCCCAATTCGATTTCCCAAGATAGTTGTTCGTCGTCACCTTGGCCTGTGGTAGAAAGCCCGACAGCTGCATTCCCACCATGTTTCCATTCACATAGATATTGATATCGGGTCGCATCGCGTCCATACCCTTTGCAGTGACAGCGATATGCGTCCATTTTCCGAGAGGTATGGCCTTATTCACCTTAATCTGCATTTTTCTCAGCGTCTTATCCCAGACTTCATATTGAAGTGTGGCAAGGGTCGCCTTTCCAACCGGTTTCACTGCCTTATTCTGGATGGGCTCCATCTTATTTGGGAAAACTTCTTGTGATGTACAGACAAACTTATCCACATTCGCCGAAGTAGTCGCCAATAATTCCTCTGGGCGTATCTCGGGGCAGAATTGTGCCCCACTTTTTCCAGTAGGCACAGTGGTTTCGGGGCAATCTGAAGGCTCTCGCACTTCATTCCCTTCCGCCGCATCACCCTTTCCGAGAATTCCCAAAAAAGTATTATTATGCCCTGCCCCATCTCCGAAATCGAAAATGTGTGCGTTATTCGTAAAACTCTCGAATTTCACCCAAACACTAACGGCCCTGATAGTCCGCATCTTCACCACATTTCCAAGAGAAAGCTCTTTCGTATCTCCAAAGCGTACAAACTGGTCTTGCCCGTTAAAATAGAGCCCCTGCGTTATAGCGGGTCGTGGGGACTGGTTTATTGCCAGGCTCCCAGCATACTGAAGAATCGCCACGTTATTATAGTCGACCATATCATCATAGAACCGCAGCCATACCTCGCAACCGCCGAAAAAGTCCAAAAGAGTAACAATTTCCACAGGAGGGTCCGTATCGAGCTCATTCTTATCCGCAAATCCAGCATCACCTGCCCGCAAACACATCGGTTGATGTGTCTTATTCACCTGTTTCAGAATTCGGCAATAGGCATCTCGCCCATCCCCTATAATATCACGCATGTAATCATCACGACTCACCTCAAATCCCTTTTTCACTGTCTTTGTACTGAAGCCTGTGGATGTACCCTTCGTGCCCGCCAAGGCACAAGCGAACATCATCTCCTCTTTAGGCCCCGTGGTGACCATACGACAGAAATCGTTCTTGACACCGTAGCGTTGTACATCGGCATATCCTGCAAAATACCGGCGGTCCTGGATGACACCCTGCTCCATGCCAATACCGACATCTGAGCGACGAGTAATCAAATTCACAATAGGATTCGAGGGTCCCGATTTCATATTCAGGGCCTGAAATCCTTCAGACAATCTTTTGGGAGCAACAAGCTCTAAAAGAAGTACACTCAATAAAAGGCATAAACCAATCCAGACTGTTCCGGACATCTACCGAGTTGTGACTATTAAATTCCGAAAGCTTTCCTAGAATGGAGGTAATGATAGGGGGACGACTTTTAGGAAAGGGGGTCTATGGATGTGTCTTTGAACCCCCTCTCAAATGTCAGTATGGCAAGAACCCAAAAGGAGCCCATAAAGTGGGGAAGCTCACAGAATCTGAAAGTCTCCAAAATGAATTACTCGCCTATACCACCTTCAAGAATAAACCGGAAGCCACGAAATATTTAATTTTCGGGGAAATGAATACTTTCTGTAAGAAGGGTCCAAAGGGGGAGCCGGCCATTGACCTTTCGGGGCAAACAGAGCAAGATTTGAAAAGGTGTACATTGATTAAGGAGGATGGTATCGAAAATTTATACCATTATCAAATGGATAATGGAGGACCCACCCTCTATAGCAAACTGAATAATGTGAATATGACTCCCAAAGATTTTCCCTTTATTAAATTCATGCAGCAAATGCTCGAAATAGGGGCCTTCATGGCCATGAATGGCTTCATTCACCAGGACCTTCATGTTAAGAATATTGTGGTTGATAAAAACTTCACGTTCCGCCTCATTGATTTCGGGCGCTGCTATACAGCCGGTACCATTACAGATGAAATCATAGACTCTCTCAAAACAAAATATTCTCCAAGGCACGGACAAGTTACACCTGAGTATACAGTTCAGGAAGGTCTTTGGGCAGATATTCCTCTGAAGAAGATTTTTGAGGATATTAAGTATGAAAAGGAGCCCTTGAAGATGGCACAGCGGCTTTTCGGTCAGAGTCGTGATGAACAAATGGTAGAGTTGAAACAATTCTGGAGAAAGTCGCGCTCGGTACAGGAAAACGATTTCACGAAATTCTGGAAGACCTATTGGCCCGCGGTGGATGCATGGGCCATCGGGGATGTTTTATCAATTACTTTCTATAAGCTGAGTCTATCAAATCAGTTTATGAAAAGTCCGGAAATCAAAGCCAAGTACTCTGTGATTAAAGGGGTTATCTGCGGCCTCCTGAAGGCCTCTCCTTTGAAGCGAATCGATTGTGTCCAGGCACTCGCCCTCTTTGACCCTACGAACGAGCTCGTCTCTTCCGCGTCCGGAAAGGCCTGGCTTTCGAAGAAATAGAGCCGCCTGCGGCGGATCCCATGAAAAGTGTCTGCGTCCTCGGAATACAGAGGAATCCACAAAAAACATCATAATTCAACACACCCTCGTGCCGACTATAATTCAAGTCACAAAGCTGCGGGTCCCATATTTCATGCTTGCTCGCGTCCAGATTCGTAACAGGACGCGCGCCAGACTTTTGAGACCAGAATCCACTCTTATCCTGTCGTAAAAAGTGGTAATCATCCGATTGGTCAACCACGAGAGCAATCTTCGATGTTTCGGCAGGACACTTTTCCTCGAATGTGGTCATCATGAGATTCGGATTGTCCCCAAGAAGTCGCATCATCATATTCGGGCATGTCTTCGGCTTACTTGACTTGAAAGCAATATACTTGGAGGGATTCCCAGGTTGATGAAAAGGCACATTACAATTATTCGACTTCCTACACCTTTGAATCTGCCTCGGGTCATTCACGTTCATCGCATAAGAGAAACAATTATGTGTCTCACGAATATTATATTTCTTATTCCAACGTTTCGGGTCATAGGGTGGCTCCCAACCAGATAGTGGGGATTTATGCGAACACTCCTTCATATGCTCCTGACAGAATGCCTTTCCTGGAACGGCAGACCCTTTACATGTCGAAGCACACTGACACTGATTGGGGCGCCCTGTCCTCTTTACTTTTCTTGTTTTTTTCCCCGCCATCTACCTGTTGTTGCGAAAGTTGTTCATGAACTGCCATAGAAATTGCGGGAGGTACCGCCGCCAAGTCGCCCTGTTGCGGTGTAGGCGGGACGAATCCCTTTTCCTGCGTTGTCGGTTGCTTCTGTGATTCTGCCTCGCTCTTATAGTACTCATCTTCGACCTGTTTCATCCGGATTTTCTCCACTGAGTGGGAAAAATACACAAATTGATTTTCATGCGTAGGGGTCGTACCACGTGTATAATATCCACTGTATTTCCCTGTGAGCTCTATATACTGCCAGCCTTCCGAAATGAGACGCTCAAGAATCGTGTGTAGGGAATAATAGCGTTTATCGAATTTGAAGAGAGCTACAAGTGCGTTACAGATAGTCACTAGAAGTGAGATAGTCCAAGTCGTCCAATAAACCTCCTTGTTTGTAGTACCAAATCCCTGAATTGAGAGAAGGGCCGGTACAACAAGTGAGCCAATCGTGATAACAATACGCGATGAATGAAATATAAGACCCGTACGATAGGTACGAATGCGGACATGTTGTAACATGGGAATGTAACGTCCTTTTACAATTGCCGATTGTAACTCGCTCAAGGGCACGAGGCTGAGAGCTTTCTCGAACTTTTCTGTGTAGATATCGTGATGTGACATCCCTCCTACTATTAAAAATTGAAACGATTTGAGGGGCAGCAGGTAGTATGGAACTCAGCATATATTCAGACAGCTTTCAGGCGGATGCCGACTGGGCTACCTGTAGTCTTCCCATTGCTACATGGCGACAGGTCACAGAGGAAAATCCTGCCAGCCGCCTGATTGGACGCATCTCGGTCGAGGGAAGGGACATCTATGTAGCACTCGGACAGCCGTGTGAAGAGGGAGATGGTATCTTTGTTCCGTCGTACATGCTCGACCATCTCGGAGTAGAGGGGTGTGGCGAGAAAGTACTCGTGGAGTGGCTGAGCCAGGACGCGTTCCCCGAGGCCACACGCATTGTCTTACGCCCTGAAGATTCTGCCTTCTATTACGCGGATGCCAAGGAGGAGCTGGAGCGTGCCTTGACGCGACTAGGAATTCTTCGGGAAGGTGATACATTCGTAGTACCGCTTGTAATGCTGGATGGATACAAGACGGCCTTCAACATTGTCCGGACAGAGCCTGCCAATATCGTCTTGGCTGAGGGAGATGAAGTTGTCATTGAGTTCGAAGAGGCATTGGATGTGGCTGAGCCCGAAGATGAGTTTGGGGACTTTGTAGAGGCTACAGAGAGTATGGTCGCGGAGCCCGAAGTCATAAGCGAAGCGGCTAAAGGTCAAACACTCGGCGGGACAATCCGCTATAATGCCGATGGAAGTCGTTGGAATCCATGGAAGGACGTCTAAGGATAATAAACAGCTGTAAAATAGCTATGTATAGTCCTCCAACAAATGCCAGTATTCTGGAAGGTACCTTGAGTATACGGGGGGCCATGAATGAACCCTTTTTTATAGGGCGTAATGGCACCATTGAAATCGAAGTCCTCTTCTTTTGGCTCATGCGTCGTAAGACGAATGTGAGACCCTATCCTGAGCGTCTTCAAGAACAAATTCATAAGAATGCCGGTATTTTCCCCGGAACTCCAGAGAGTATTGACCAATGGTGTGAGGCCTATGTGGAAGCTCTCGGCAGGATGAATGGAGGTGCCGCAGGATGGTACGAGCCCCTCTTTCAACCCGAGATGTGGCTTCTAAATCTTTATTCGCCCAGAGCATTTCGCACTCCTCTACGAAGCCTAGAGCCCTATTACGTTCCACAAGGAACACGCTGGACAGAGAAACTCGTGGGAAAACATGTAGCGGTCGTAAATAGTTTTGCTGATACGATGCAGGCACAGATAAAGCGGAAGGATGAGATATGGACAGGAGACCAAGCAAGTCTACTAGACATTTCAGGTGTGAAATGGAGCTTTATTAGGACGGGGTACGCTCCTCTTATTGCCAAAGGGACTGCCGAGTGGCCCGCCGGCTGTGATACATGGCAAATGGCGACAGATTATGTTGTAGATGCCGTCATGGCATCAGGCGCCGAGGTTGCTCTCATAGGGTGTGGTGGGCTCGGAATGATTATTGCCAGCCGTCTCAAAATACTCGGTGTCTCCTCCGTTGTACTTGGAGGGGCCATTCAAGTCCTTTTCGGAATCAAGGGACGAAGGTGGACCACGCATCAAATCATTTCCGAATTTTGGAATGATGCCTGGGTCTGGCCATCTGCCACAGAGATTCCTGCTGCTGCCCGCGATGTCGAGGGCGGATGTTATTGGGTTTAGTAGGTATTCTATATAGATGCGCCTACAGATCGCTAGTGATCTTCATCTTGATACACGCCCCAAAATGACTTTCAAAGAAATTCTGGAGCCCCGTGTGGCCCCCGCCCTTGCTCTTCTCGGAGATATTGCCCCTCTGGCACATGATGGTCTCAGACCTTTTCTCGAATGGTGCTCACAGAACTGGGATACTGTTATTTGGATTCCGGGAAAGGCAGAGCTACTCGGACCCGGCTCAGGAAATGAACGCCGTTCTATTCCTGACCTGGACGCAGCTGTAGAAAAGATGCGGCGCCTTGTAGAACCCTTCTGGAATATCACAATTCTCGACCATGAAGGTATGGTGAGTGAAGATGGACTCTATATCTTCGGTCTCCCTTTCTGGAAATTCCCTCGTGACGAAGGACATGTCTGGCATCCACAATTCTATCGATATGTGGAAGCTGAGCCGAGTCCCATGGACCCCGAGTTCTTGCGTGCCCTCTATAATCGTGACCTGGCCTGGATACATTCAAAAGTCAAGGCACAGCACGAACCAGTCGTAGTTCTTTCGCATTACGGCCCCACGACCTGGCTACAGGAAGAGGGATTCCTCGGCGACCCCGATAAGAGTGTAGTGTTTCCTGATACGGAAGAGCTCCTCAAAGCCCCTGTGGTCGTATGGGCCTGTGGGCATGTACATACATCTGTAGAATTTACAAAAGAGTGGCATGATGCCACTGGCTCCAAAGGGAGTGTGCTCCTTGTAGCCAATCCGAAAGGATTACCATATCAGAATCTGAATTTCCGTAGAGATGCCGTAATTCGGGTGGATCCAACTTTATTTCGTAGTTAGTTTTGGAACTATGTCTCTCTTAAAAGTAGCCTCAAAGCCACGAATCGATTTCTCGAAATTTGGCTCTGGTTGAAAGGCAATCGGGCGCTTCTCTCGAATAAAGGCAATTGCCTCGTCGGTTGTCATGCCACGGGTGGCAATCAAGTACATGGCCACAGCCGCAGCAGACCGCTGCATACCCGCCGCACAATGTACATGAACCGCGGTGCCATCCGCGGCCCCCTTTCGCATTTCATGTGATATCTTATAAACAATCTCAAAAGACCACTTCTCCATATTATTAATATCGGGCTCTTGGCGACTATCGTCAACAGGAACACGATACTGACGTGGTATCGATGGGATAAAAGGAATATCCTTCGTGCAGTTAAAAACGGCACGGATTTTCTTCTGCTCAGCGAAAGTGGCATCGGCAGCTGCGTTGCGATTTCCGAGCCATAATCCGGGGACTATTTCATCTGCCGCATTCGCCTTTTTATAATCCATTCTTATTACTGGAAAGTTTGAAACCAGTAAAATTGGCCGTGCTAGGTTCTAGGGACCTCGTATGCCACTCACAAGACATTTATATCAAGAAGCGGGCGTCCATGATGCCCTTCGTGTCGCCATTTTGGAAAAGAAGCCAGTAGAAGCCATCTTCTGGTCCCAAGAGCTACTTGATTCGAATCTCATAGATGATTGTATGGCCACTCTGCGACTCGTATGGCTCGAATTTGCCGTAAATGCTCTCGGATTGGCAAGGTGTTTCCAAGAGATAGAGGCCGACCCTGGACCCGTCTTACAGCTCGTTTCAACTCTTTGCCAGCTTGAAAAGAGTGTGATGACCCCTGTAGAAAAACAAAAGGGTGGTGAAAAGGCAGCACTTCGTGCCATTCTCGACGGAGAGGACGCTCGTGGTCTCGTACTCGGTCTCAGAAAACCAGATGACTTTCTACAGCGGGCTGCCATGAAGAAGCATGGCGTGGAAGCCTGTAAACTCCTGGCCATACTCGATGGCGATGATGAGGAGCGCCGTATGATTGGTACAGCAGCGCTCTGTCTCTCGAAGGAAGCCTTTACCGCTTCGTGGAATCAAACGCTCGGTCCCATTCACGCAGAAGCTTTGAAGGAGTTACGGGGCTGGCGGAAACTCACGTCACGACGTGCCAGACGTATCTATAGTTGTCCTCGGCCAGGTGGGATGATTGGGTCGATTGAACCCCACATTCGCGGCTCCTATTTCTGGGAAGGTGCCGTGGCACCCTATGGAGGCTGGGGTCTGAAAAATGAGGTCCGAGAAGCATTCTATGCCAAATATTTCCCTGATGATATTCCCGATGAATGGTCAAAGCAAGAGCGCGCCAAGTCCCATGCTTAGTCAGGCCAGAACCCGTCCAGTGTTATCTCCGCTTCCGTATTTTCTATATTGTTGAGAAGTATGTATGTGGTGTCATCATTGATTGCTGTATCAACGATAATTGTTATGCTACCAGAGTCCCATACGACGCTCCTTTCATTCGTACCTACACCTGTAAAGGTAAAGGGGGCCTCAGCCGCCTCTCTGATAGCAGCACTAGCAACATCTATACAGGTCTGATCTTCAGGATGAGCCGCATCATACAAATCCATGAGCTCAGATATGTTCCCATCACAGAGTCGCTTAGCAACATTATCAATACGATTCCGCTCTGCCGTGTATTCCTTGCCATTTCCATCCGTGTAGAGAAGCATGTGATAGTCCTTGCACAACTGAATCCAGGCTTTTATACGTGTATGGTTCTGTAAATTCGTAACGGCCCATCTGTACAAGTATGGAGTGAATTTTTTATTATTCGTTCCATGATGAGCCTCTATGAAATCCTGAATCACATACTGAACCTCACCACTCGGCTTCTTGAACTCCCTCTCAATAATCTCCTTTCTGATGAGCACACCAAACTTTTCCTTGAATTTCTCCAAGTTATACCTTGAGTCAAAGAGGGCCTCCAGAACCCAATGTGACATGCCCGCCTTCCGCAACTGCTTCACCACGCTGTAGAATTGGTTCTCAGTCATATCGGAATTGGTATAAGGATTCCGGGGCAGAAAGTACTTGGGAAAGAGATAGCTCTGCGTGAAGATGCGCTCAATCATATCACGTCGAATCGTATTCGCCTCAAAGTTGAAGATGGTCCGCTGAGACCAGATGCACAGACTTACAGGATTCCGTGGGATTTCACAGGTACACAAGTCCTCCTCATTGGCTGGCTTGAAACGCCGCCGAAGCCACACATGCGAAAGGGCGCGAAATGAGTTTATGAGCCGCTGATTCTTTTGAAGATGCCTGAGACCCTCCTTGAGAAAGCGTATTTCCTCTCCAGGCGGAACAAAGAGATACGGGCGGCCACTAAAGGTATATTCGTACTTTTTGATGTCTTTCCTGATGCGTATTATACCTGACATGACATTGCTGGCAATGGTATTCAGATGATGTGTGAGAACCCAATTCTCATGGTTGAGAACGAGCCATCCCTTGTCAAATGTGGGTGGATTGACACATATGTTGTAGACCCTTTTCCTGTATCTGGGAGCAAACGTTGTCTGCCTCTCTCTATTCCTCAAAGGGCGCGGAGGCAGGCGCCTTGGGGGTTGTACGCCAATAGAGAATTCCATACCACCTTAGGCCCCGCCGGACCCATCAATTTTCTCGACCTCGAAAATCCTGATTTCAGTGTCGGTTATTGTACCTACTGCTTGAAAGGTGCCGTCATAGAGAGTTCCGTCTGTGGCAAAGAGTGTTGGATGCGTGGTGAGACTCTGTACAGTTGGTAGTGAATCAGTAGGTTGTGGCGTAAACAAATGGCTCGGACACCGATGAACTCCAGCACCCCACAGAATGGGTTGCCCACACACCTGTTGAATGGCAGGAGTACTCGGTCCCACACAGAGCAAGTCGCAGGAAAACTCCAGTGATTCGGCATCATCGCCTGTCTCGGCAAGATACGGTCGTATCTTCTTGGCCTTTATGGCGTCCATGAGTGGTGTATGCGGCTTCCCCACGGCAGCGGCAATTTCCTTCACTAGTCGATGCATGTTTGTTTTAAGAGCCTCCTCAAAGGCATCCCAAATCACCGTAGGCACAGCGCTTCCTAGCTCCATACTTAAACGCGGCCCGGCGCGCACAAACAATTTTATTCCCTCGATAGGATGGTACAGAATAAGGAATGGGGTCCACACTTGTGGACTGTTCTCCACCTATGCGCCGAAAACTGTGGGAGACAGCCAAGTCAGATGCTTCATCAAGATGAAGTCCGTGCCTTCATACATATGCTGAAACTCGTAGAGGCTATTCTTCCATGTCCACTTTGTCAGAAACATTATCGAAGTTGGCGTACAAAGCATCCTCTCGAGTTTCCTGGAAGTCCCACGGCATTCTATGAAGCGGCACGCAACTGGCTATGGAAACTACATGATACTATAAATGAAGAGCGAGGAGTTGCCCGTCCTAGCTTGGAAGAGGCAACAGAGCTCAATAACCAGAAGGACTTTCAACAATCTTTAAAGGCATTGTTGGAAGTCTTGGAGCAGGCAAAACTACAGAGACTCATTGACGGGGCACATGTACGTGAATGGCTTCAACGCCTTACGCATTTGAGACGATTTATACGGCTTTAGGAGCGTATACGCAGGTCATGGGTTTATCATCCTTCGCGGAAGAGGGAATAATTTGTTGCGCGATACCGAAGACGTCTGCCGAGCGGGCACCACAGACTGCCGCGAATTGATACCAGCCGTATCCGAGAAGCCCACCCACGACATAGGCCACGGCAATCCCTGCGGGCGTCTCCGTTCCTGTTTTATATCGCAGCCCCGTAATGATTAGGGTAATACATACCGTGAATATAATCAACATCATGGCCTTCGATTTACGATTTGATAAGAGCTTCGGGTCGATTTTCTTATCAGTTGGTTCGAATGTGAAAATGGACACTGCGTTGGCCAGTAGGTATCCCATGAAAAAGAGGACGTGTGCCATCCAGTAGCTCGGTCCCACGTTTTGCCTAGCACTTCCTGGGGCTCCAGGTACAAGCTGTCCAACGCGCGAGCTTGGAACAGTGAATAAGGGATTCGGCTTTACCATGGAAGATGTCGAATGGATTCCAAAGACTGTCAATGGGAGTAAGACAGCTTGTCCCACGAATAGAATAAAGAGTCCCAGATTACCGAGGCCCGCTGCTAGAAATCCCACAATACATATCAAGATTAAGGGTAGTGACATGAATGCATTTAATAGCTGTGACCTTACTGTCAGTAAGACCGTGTCCATTACTTGTAGGTTTGATTTTTAAGCGGTAGTAGGGCAGACATACAGTTTTTTACCATCGGCGGTACGGTTGCGAAGGAGTGGGACACCTACAAGATTAATACTTTGAGCACCAAACAATCGGACATTCTGTTCGACCAGCAAATTTCCAACAATCAGTCCGAGAATAGACGATATGACTAAAATACCAATTGATTCGCAATTAAATGATATCCGGAAGACCATGAACAGGCAGATGAGTACAAGCAGAAAGAACGCACTTGCGTAATACCTGGATGCGTATGCCGGGCCGAGTGCCTCGAGCTCTTTTCTTTGTTTACTGAGCGTGGTAAAGACGTAGGAAGATGCTGTCGAGAGCATGAAGAGGGGAGAAGAAGGAAAAGGAACGCCGAGTGGCTCTTGTCCAAACATAGAGAGGCTTTCCAAGGTGGGAGTGGGTGTTTGAAATCCGGACCTACACTTGTGCATTAAGGAATCAGTGGAAGGGACAATTCGTCCCGTAATATTCACATAATTGGCGAATAACTTAATAAGGCGATATACAAGGGATGCCTCCACAAGAGAGCCGAAAAAAACGGCGTATGCCATGGATTGTGTCAGAAGGGCGTAGACACCCGAGCCCACGACAAGAGCGTCAGGAAATATTCTCATACATTCAATGACAACGTCTGCCATACCTACCGTGTCGTGCCAAAATTAAGTACTTAGCTGCCTTAAGAATGTTAATCAAGTAAAAGGTAGGTATGGGCATTCCATCATATTATAAGCGTCTTATAGACCGATTCCCCAAACTCGTACAACGTGGGAAAACTGTATCGGATGCCTTGTTAATGGATTTCAACTGTCTCATTTATCAGTGTGTGCGTAGTGATAGCCTGCCTGTCTATACGGCAGAGACACGTGATGAATGGGAGAAGGCACTTATTGAAGCCGTAAAGAAATACACGGTCAAGGTCTGGGATGAGGCTGGGAAGCCGCCGAAAGTTCTCATTGCCGTAGATGGTGTCGTACCTATGGCGAAAATACGGCAGCAGAGGCTACGTCGATTCAAATCGCGCTGGATGGCTGCCAAGGAAGTCGAGCTGGGTTTGCGAAAGGGTGAAGTCTGGGATACGAATGCCATAACACCTGGAACGGAATTCATGGAAAAGCTGGGGACTGGCTTACGAGTGCTTGCCGCCGCACGTGGATGGACTGTGAGTTGTGCGGCAGAGCCGGGCGAGGGAGAGCAAAAAGTCATGGCCTGGGTACGGGCCACAGACCTGGCAGGCAAGGCTGTGGTGGTCTATGGACTGGACGCCGACCTCATTGTTCTTTCTCTTTTGGCAATCACGAGACAGCAAGTAGGGAGCTGGAAGCTCTTGCGTGAGCTGACTGAATTTCAAGGAGGAAAGGCTGACACCTTTGCCACCCTCGATATCAAAGAGTTGTTGAAATTGCTTATACCGGATGCCATGACTCCTGCCGAATACATGATGGAATATGTTTGTGGAATGAGTTTCCTCGGGAATGATTTCTTACCGCATTCTCTTTCTGTAAAAATGCGGGAGGGTGGTCATGACCTTTTATGTAGAACTTTATCCGACCTTCATAAGGATGGAAAGAGACTGGTTGTGAATGAAAAGGTGAATTTAGAGACTGTCTTGGACCTTGTTTCTATCTGGGCCAAGAATGAAGAGGCCTGGATTGCCGAGAACTTTGCGCAAAAGTACAAGATGCGGGCACCACAACCGCGGAATGAAAGGGAGCGTCTGATGAGTCCTCTCGACAGACTTCCTCTCGAGTGGGCAGAGGAATCTGCGATTTGGAGTCAGCGAGGAATGCTTGCCGGCTGGGAAGGGATTTACCAGAATAAATGGTTATACGGGGCGGCACCAGAGCAAACTGTGCGGGAATATGTACGCGGTCTTCAATGGATTCTCGATTATTATTTGGGAAAGCCGGTGAGTTTCTCCTGGTATTTTCCTTGGAATGTCCCGCCACTTTGGTCGGATTTGAAGATGGAGGTTCCAAGAGTGAAAATAGAGGCGAATCCTCCAACAACGCCGGTGGCTCCACAGGAGCAGCTGGCGATGGTATTACCAATGGATTCATGGTGGTTAGTGCGCGATTTGCGGCTTCGGGCTTTGCCTGGGAAGTTGCCCGCGTATTGGCCGAAGCGATTTGGGTTTTTTTCTGTAGGACGAAGATGGATGTGGGAGTGTGAGGCGGAAGTGCCTGTGCTTACGGCTACGCGTTTAGGTGCGGTAGACAACCACCGTAGTGGCACTGGCAATGGCAATAGTGAAACGTGCTGAGGTACTTACAGCAACAGCGACCGCACCAACAAATGTGGTACTACCATCACCCGCTGTCATAGTAGCAATATTTGCACCACTTGTGTTAATATAGACAAACTCGCATGTAGTACCAACGGTTGAACCCATTGCCGCAATTAGAGACGCCGTAGAGGGAAGGTTAACAGCCTGTGCCGCACCAGGAGCTTGGGTAACAACTCCACCAACCGTTTGTGCTGCAGTAAGGGTGAGTACGCCCGTACCAGAGGCAAGAATAGGCTTGTACTGAATAACGGCACCGCCGGTAGTGGTGATATTTCCACTAGTGAAGACAGGCTGCCCCAGACGAGTGGGGGCGCCACCAGCAGTCTCTGCCACATCCACAAAGGCGGGATTCCTGTCGCTATTGTACACGGCAAACTGAGGGGCATTGGGGTCAATAAATCCACGCAGACCGGTCACACTGTCAAAGACAAGTACCCACATGTGGTTAGTCGCAGTAGTACCAACAACAGTTCCCTGGTAGCTGTCGCCAACTGCAAGACCAGGGTTGGCTCCAGGAAAGAGCTTACGTCCAGTTTCCCGCAGAATGCGGCCAGCCGGACAATTTGTCGCAGTGATAGTGGCTCCAGAAGGAAGGGCGGTAAGAGCAGCCAACCTTCCCTCCTGCTTGAAGTTGCTAGTGTTCAAGGTGGTTGTATAGGAATAGATGATACCGTTGAAAGCGGAAGTACTGATATAGGACCTCTTACTGCTAGCTGAGTTAAAGTTGGCACCAATATTTGACAAGAGGGACATTATACCTAGACTTCAGAAAATATTTAAGGCTTCAAAGACCTTTCACACATAATATAGAAGAAGAGCGTATTTGTACACGCAACAACTGAACTTATGAGTCCAAAAAAGATATTAGGTAGAGTTAAACCCTTCTTCGTGCGAAAGGCAAGAAACACCATACCTAGAACAAGAATTGCGAATACAATTAAATTCACTATATAAAAAAAGAAAAACCAATTACATACAGTGCTGCCAGCGATTGCTTGCATCCATTCGGGCTCCATTCTATACTTGTACGCAGAAAATAGTCCTAGTATTTTCTGCGTGGAAGATTTTCATACTAAGAGCTAATGGGAAACGTCCAAGCAAACCCCTCACATGTCCGGATTTATAAGAATTTACTGGGGATACAGAATCCCCAGACGCGTGCCGAAATGATACGCACTCTTTTGGTTGCCCCGGAATATGTGGCTTCTTTCCGGTCCGCAGGAATTTACGCACACATGTTGGCGTATATCGCAAAGGTGGAAGCGGGGCAGAGACCGGCAGCTCTTCCTGGTGAAATGACGATGAGTGCTGTTGTGAGTCAAAGCACAGCCTCATCAACGCAAGTCACCAATCATACAGCCAAAACGCAGTTAAGAGGCTCTGAGAGTGTCACCAAGGGCAAACGGGATGAAAAGGCTCTCAACTATTTCCAAAGTTGTCTCGAAGTCCTCGGGCTGGAAGAGGAAGTTGCTCTCACGGACGACTCACTCAAAAAGGCGTACAAGAAAGCCGCGCTCAGAGCACATCCTGACAAGGGAGGCTCCGAGCGCGATTTCGAGGCAATTACCCGCGCGCATGCCTATCTCGGGGAGATTCTTCTTCGTGTCAAAGGGGGTCGTGGCAAAGAGGGCAAGGTGGAAGCCCCCGAGAAGCTGCGTGATACACGCGAAGGGGCTTCCAAGGAATGGGAAATGGTGGAGCCTGTCCGGTTAAATCCGAAGAAGCTCGATATGAATCTCTTCAACCAAATGTTCGAACAAACTCGCATTCCAGACCCTGAAGAGGATGGCTACGGCGATTGGCTGAAAGGTGCCGATACACAGACGAGTGGTCCCAATTTCGGGGGCAAATTCAATCGCGATGTCTTCAATAAGGCATTCGAGGACGAGGCAAAGGCGAAGCAGGCCAGCTCTGCCGTGACACTCAGGCAGCCAGAAGCACTCACGCTGGCCCCCAATAGCGGTGTGGAGCTGGGGCGTACAGGAGGCGGAGGCTTCACCGCTGCTGCCAACGCCAATTTGAAATTCACAGACCTCCGAAATGCCTATACAAGTGAGAATATGATAACGAGCCAAGTTGCTGATGTTCGTGTAGAGGCGCGCAACTTTGACCAGTTCTCTGCCAGTAGGAAACAGGCCCCCGCACCTCTTACAAACCACGAGATGGCGGGCATACAGGCGGCAGAGGCAGCGGCGGCACAACGTGAAGAGCAAAGACGTCTCCGAGCCGCACAAGAGGATTCACTCGGTACCCAATACTTTGAGCGAATGAAACGCTTAGTTATAACGAACAAATAACCGCCCCAAACAGATGGCGAAGCCAGAGACGATACAGCTTCTTGTAGTTTCAATAATTCTTACAACTGCTGTCATTGGTGGATGGTATGTCGTTGACTCTATACGTGGGAGGGACCCAATCCAGGATACTCATAACATGAAACGCGGCTCGGAGCTACCTGTTCTCTGGATTTACGTGAATAATAGTGAAGTGAATTCCCGTAATTGGACTGATTTCGATGCGCGCTCGTCCCGTGTGATGAATCTGCCCTTTCTGAATCTCTGTTATCAGAGTTGTGTGAAGGCAAACGGGCGTGATTATCGTATTGATGTCATTGGGGGTCTCGCCGACTTGGCACAACGTCTCGGAGGTTGGGAACAGCTTCCTACATCTCTGCGAACTGCCGATGCCGTCGTGAATGAGCCTGAGATGAATTGGATTCGTGCAGCAGTCTTGGCGAAATTCGGAGGTCTCTGGGTCTCTCCTGCCCTTATCTGGTTAAAGCCCATGGGCCTACTACCACAAAGTGTCGTTCTCTTCGGCTCTGATGACGAGGTCAGTTTTGTGGGTGCCGCAGGTACTACCGCCCCTTCTCTTCGTGTGGCATGGTCTCCTATGGCACAACATCCTGTCTGGACGGCATGGCAGGAAAAGGCGCGGACTCGGCTCGAAAAGCGCGCGGGTGGCTCCGAATTCCGTCGTGATGAAATGTCAGATGCCGTGGACGCCTTGCGAATGGCAGAAGCGCGTGGGGAGCCCATTGAAGTCCGACCTACTGCCGAGTTGACTCGTAAGGGTGCCGCGGGACGCCGTATTCAGTGCGAGGACTTGCTGGCATCGGGTGACGTGGCAGAGCTCCCCTTTCAGCTCACAAAGGACGCCGTCTATGTACCTATTCCTTGGCCTGAGCTCAAGGAGCGTCGGGCTTTCGGCTGGTTTCTTCGTATGAGTGAGGACCAAATTATGGAGTCCGATTTGGCTGTGAGCCACTTATTTCGGGCGGTTGTTTAATCGACTTTATCTTATAAAATCCTTTCACTTTCAGAGAAAGACTTTTATAGCTTACGTTTACCACCCGCAGGGGCAACCTTGGCAGAGCCCCAAGGCCACCAGCTTCGCTTAGGCTTGTTGAAAACTCTCGTGAAGTTGCGAGCAATTCCCGAATTGTTTGGCCCACGCCGTGTGAATCGATTTGAACGCCTGGCAATCAAGTTATTTACATTCGCCGTATTCAGCTCAGGGTCGGACATCATACTGTCCATAATAGAAGCTCTCAGGGCACCTTCATTCATTTCATTGACTTCCCGTAGCTGCCGAGCATTTTCCTCATCAGGCATCGCAGAATTACTAGTACGCTTCCCATACTTTTTCAAGTAAGAGCGTAGGGTTGAGACATTCGCTGAACCCACAACATTCTTCATTTTAGAAGAGTACTTGTTACGCTTCCTGGTCCCCATATTTTCATTACGACGACGCGCAGCCCTATTGAATATTTGACGCATATACCTGTCGGAATTCTCACCAGTTATCAAAGTTCGTTCATAATCTACAATGGAAGCACTGAGCCTCTTTATCGAATCTGCCGACAAGTAATCCTTAATCATTCGCTTCAGACCACTCTTTTCATCACGTGCCGTCGAAGGTAATACCTGTAATTTAAATGATGATACTGATTTTCCATCCTTGTATTTAGCCTGTGAATCCAATATAAGTTCTTCCAACCGTTCTTTCGAATAATCATCAGTGTATTTTAATATTAGTTTTATTCTATCAGCCGTATCTTCATTATTTACAAATGCCTTTGTCATCATAGCAACTCTGTAGGACTGTGTATCGCTATCTAAATTTTTTAGATTATTATAAAGTCGCCGGTCTTGCTCCATCTATTTACCTTTAAGAAAAATCCACTGTCATAGAAGCCCCACTCAAGTCCCGAAAGGGGTTATCGGGTTGTATTTGATACAGCGTATGTTTATGCTCCTTGTACAAGCGCTCCTGGACATGAATATCATATCCGTGAGGCCGTAGAATATGTCTGAAAACGGTGATAAGCCGCGACCCACTCAAATCTCCATGAAGAAACCGCGTGGCCTTACAAGGAAGATAATAGGGCTCTAACAAAGGGAGCCATTCTTCACACCCTGTCGTAACAAGCTCATCTTTTGTGAACCAACGTAAATCTTCAACACCTAAGAGTCCTGAGGCCCGGAGAATCGTTCCAACAAGCTCAGCAGGTGGCTCTTTTCTAAATAATTTCTTATGTCCCATTCTAACTATCTTCTGTAAAGAAGAGACGCATTAGGTCCAAGGAGTGCGTCTTACCCTGGGCAAATGAAATCCATCCTTTCAAGATGAGCTGATGAATGTCCTGATTCA
>Ga0114973_10000841_pt1 | contig 23074 bp, 27 predicted proteins | sample M_140807_MF_Meta_FD_87025 | JGI IMG/M metagenome (GOLD analysis project Ga0114973, IMG submission 87025) | Freshwater microbial communities from Lake Montjoie, Canada to study carbon cycling - M_140807_MF_MetaG | ecosystem: Environmental > Aquatic > Freshwater > Lake | place: Lake Montjoie...
TTCTATCCCAGCTTGTTTTGCCGCTGACATAGCCATTGAAGCACCAATTTTTTCTGGTGCTCCAACTCCAAAAATTGCAGCTGTTAGTGCCCCTTTTATAATATCTCTCGTATCTAATCCGGGCTTATTTATTACATAATCTTGCCCATTAATACTTGATTTTGCTATTAGGTTGCCTTTTTCATCTTTTCGTATTTGAAGCCCAGGGAAGTTTGCTTGTAGCGCCTGTGCCGTTTCTTCATCATTGAAGTTTGTCATTGAATTTAAAGCTGATTTAAAAGAAGCTATACTTGCATTGTTTAACTCAGGCATAGATCCAATACTCGAAAGATGCTCCATCTCTGGAGTCATTCTATCTTCACCAGTAAACATGTTTTTAACACGCTCAATAAAACCAGGATCTTTTTTTACTACATCCGTACTTTCAATAGCACTAACTGGAGAATCAACATTCTGTTCTTGTGGCCCTGGAATGTTTTCCCATGATCCATCAGATTTTTGGTACTGCCCAAATGCTCCAGGTTTTGAAGAATTGTTTTGAGCTCTTATTTGCGCAACTCTGTCTTTAAGCTGCTGTGAATCCTGTGGGATATTATCGGGAATATCTTCCAACACAATCCCATCTTCAGTATGGATGGTATATGGCATTAGAATTTAACCCTTATAACTTTCTGCTGTGTTCCTCTTGATACATCGTTTTTGAGTGTTTTAACTGATGGGTATTCCATTAATTTAGAATAGGCTGTTTTTATTTTTCCTAGATTCTTTATTATAGTCTTATCATCCAATTTATCTAAATCTAAGCTTGTTTTAGCATTTTTAAGCAACGCCATCTCTGCATCTGAAACAGCTCCAAGTGTTCCACCAGTTTTAGATGAATCTTTTATTTTTCTTAATTCATCGAAAGCTAAATTTGCTTGAATAGTTTGTACGGCAGCCTTTAGCGCCTGCCTTGAACTAAAAATAGCTTGCCCGCCTGGTGCTCTTTCTGCTAAAGCTATGCCTGGTCCAGATAATGGCAGTTTAGATCCATTAATTAGACCTACTGCATCATCAACTGCTAATAAAACGTTATTGGCAGTTTCATTAACCCTAAAACTTTTTGATGCGTTAGCTTCAGCTACAGGACCACCTTCTATAGGCTCCATAACAGCACTACCACCGGGAAGAATCCTTAGCCGCATTCCTTCAGGTACAGGCCCATATTTCGTATTCCCTGTGTTGACGTTGGTCGTGACACTTGTCCCCCCTGACGACTTTTCCCTTTTCTCTTTTGTTGCGGTATTTTCCTGCCAGATACCTTTCTGTCCTGGTGGTGTCTTGATATCAACCCATGTCCCATCACCAATTTTTACAGGTTCAAAACCACCTTTTTCATTAATTTCATATACTGTTTTTGGGTTCAATCCAGCGTCTATCTTCTCTTTTTCACTTGCTATTCTAGATTTTGAAACACTGAAACCAAGCGATTTCATTGTATCTGCAAATTTATCTGGACCAGTAATAGAGCTTAGTGCTAAACCAGTACTCAACGTTGCTGATTCAGGGTTAAGTTCTATTTGCTTCAATAGGATATCCGCTCCATTTGCTTCATTAGTTAATCCAGAATTTGTGGCAGCATCTTTTTGCTCTTGAAGTATTTTTTTTGCAATATCTACTTGCCCGTTTTTTAACGCAGAATAAACGTGTGCGGTTTGCTTAAACGTTGTGTTTTGTTTTTCAGAATCCATCATGTCGTAAGTTTGCTTGAAATGTTGCGACAACAATGGATATTTGATTGTTAAGTTAATAATATCCTGAGTGCTATGTTTGGGATTAGATGCTACCTCTGCTAATTCTGTTTGCATTTGAATCGCTTGATCACGAGCCCTCTTTTTTTCTTCAAATTCCATTTGAGAAGTTCTAGAGTCTGCGCCAGCCTTATATCCATCAACAGCCATTTTAAATGGAGATACAACCTCTGAATTATAATCAATAGGTCTTCCTAGAGGATTTATACCAGACATTAGAAAAAGCCACCCTGTCTTCCAAGTACAAAATTTAATGCCCCTACTGAATTGTTCATGGCATTTGCGTTTGCATTCGCTTCTGATAAATAACCACCCGCTTGTGCTTGTCCTTGGTTTTGATAAAGATTAGAAATATTCGTTCCTGTCTGTTGTCCAGCAGACGCTTGACCAGTAGCAGACGCTTGACCAGTATTTACAATTCCACCTAGGTTTTGAAATTGCCTTTGAATGGCTTCTTGAAGCATTTGTGGTCTAAATTTTGCCAATGCTGCCTGAGTATTACCGCCACGAAGTCCACCTGTTGCCGATGCGTTTTGCAAAATTGCATCTTCTCCTTGATTCACAACACTTTGGAATCCCGGTAAGTTTTCAACCATTCCATATGCATCTTTTTGCTGCTGCGCACCATTTAATCCCAATAGATTTAATTGCTGAGTTAGAGCACTATTCCCACCGGAAATGTACGGTGATAGTAATTTTTGAATAGAGTCAAATTGGCGACGTTGTTCTTCGATTCCCATTTCCGACGCTCTTGTTTGGGCATCTGCGGCGGAAGATGCAGCGGCTCTTTGACCATTCGCATTAACAACACCTGATATTGCTGTCCCACCAACAATGGCTACAGCTATCCAAGACATTGCATAGTCTCCTTAATAGCCAGTGCATCTCTAGATAATTCAGAGTCATCTATTACACGCAATTCAATCTCATTTGTGTCTCTACAGTTATCAGCATTGGGGTGTACAGTTATCCAAATAGTTTCTTCTATGGATAATCCGACTCGCTTTATACCTTCTTCAGAAACTAAAGTTAATGGAGCCGTTAACTCCTCCATCCCGTTCTCTGTTAGTACAACTATTTTTCCCTTTGTAAGGAAGTTTAGATGTTGTGTTTTATGCTTTTTACCAATAACAATAACACCCGCAGGTATAGTTATTTCTCTAGCATAAATGCCATCAGAGAAATAATTTTTTTCTTTAATCTCAATTTGAGGAAATTTTGAAAGTTCAGATTCGAACTTCTTAATTAAGTGAAGATCTGGTTTAAATGAATTGCAGCTGAGTTCTGTCATTGAAAATCCTGTTTTCAAAAAATTAACCCGCTGGGAGGATAATTACTCAGCTATAACAATATATCACAATAGTAACAAAAAATTATTTTGTCAATAAATATCTACGATATCATCCCACTAATTGGTGTACTGTCTACCAGATCCACGAATAACCAAAGCATTAGCCGTACCTGCTAATGTAGAAATGAAATCCCCAGGTGAAAGATTGTGACCTACAATACTTGGAGCCGTATATTCTTCTCCTGGGGCCAATGTTCTTGTTGATACCAATTTGTTTGCCGCAGAAGCGCTCCCACCAGAGACAACAATATTAATCGTTATTGTGGCATTAGATGCACTTACATTAGTCACAGTTAACTTATCTATTGTTGTAATCACATTCGTTGATGTGTACTGCGTTGTTTGTGAGTTTTCAGCATACTTTGCCTCAAATAATACTACTGCGCCCATAATTTCTTCTCCTTATTGTTGAACTTGATTAATCATAACCTTACAAGACGGTGCTGCCGGCGAAAAAGCCGTTGAAGCAACTGCATCCAATGTCACAGCCGTTGAATCTGCCGCCCACATAACTTCAATGTAATCGGTCGGAACTACACTTACTGTATGTTCTTGAGATACTGAAATATATTGTGAATTTGTCTCAATAGAAACTAAAGTTGCCGAATTTGAAACGTCCGATCCGTTTTTTCTTATCCAAAACCACACATTTTTTAACGCCGTTGAAGACGAATATAATTGAAAATTAATCGTCACATCATAAAGACCTTTATTGCTAAAAATAAACTGAGAAGGCGTTACACCAATGACAATCCCTGATGAAATCTGAGTATTTGCAAATTCAATAGGATAAGCCGTATTTATTAATGCAGGACTTGTGTCTGTGGTTCGGCTAAATGCCCCATAGGAAGGCTGTGGAACAGTGATGGGATTAACAAAAATCCATCCATCACTTGCATCGTCTTTTACAACCATCCCAATTTGTACCGCTACATTTGGGGCCGTTGGTTTGGTCGTTGTTAAATCTCCTGGAGTGGAAGGATCGGCATATAGTATATCTCCGATTGAAAAAGAAGAGGTGTCCACTCCTTGCAATAGTCCAAAAGAAACTACCCTACCTTCGCTCCCATTGGTAATGGACTGGGCAGTTAACCCCACCACACTTGTAACAGGGTCTCCTCCATCTGCCTGAAACAAAGCAATATCTGGGTATCCGACATCGGTTACTCCTGTAGAATACACACATTTAAAAGGATTTATCGTTGAACCCGTTCCATTATTACACCGAGCATAAGAAACAAGCCCGACAAGCTCTTTGACGCTAGAGAGGTGGGTTATTTGTAGTGAATCATTAGTTTTATCATATTTCGATTGCCCAACAACCGGTGCCACAACTGGATTTAAATTAAAATTAACGGCATCAACACCAATAACCTGTGGGATCGTATATTCTGGTGCAGATTCAATGTATCTTAATATTGAGTTCATAGATGCTATTGCCGCCAGACACTCATTACCTATAGATATTGCATTCCCAGAATCTAAATCATTTACAACAATAGATGATGGTACAAGGCTAAATAATGCCTCGAATGCCTTAATAAGTCTCTGAGATGGCAAGAATTCCTGCAACTCTCTTCGTATTGGGGCTAGTGGATCATTAAGCATTTAATGGCTCTATTTTTACTTCAAGCCTTGAGAAAGACATGAATGCATCACTTGTACCTCTAAACCTTTGCATTCTGTAATTTTGCATGGTCCCCTGTTGCAACCAAACAAGTCTTTTTGTGAAGTTCCCCTGTTTACCAGCATTAATAACTTTTGGCATACTCCACGATTGCCCATCATATGAGTAGCTAGTCTCTATTGTTGGTGTAGTACCGAATAAAACACGTCCTGGAAGACCAACTAATTCTATTTGATTGAAGTTTGCTCCAACACTTTCGTTATATATAATCTGAGTTCCAAACTCCCAAGAAGCAACGTCACCATATTGTGATGAAATATCGCTTGTTAAGTACCCATATTTATTTGACTCACAGTCTCCAACTATCCACTTGTCATAGCACCACACTAGATTTTTTGCCCTATACGCACCTATATCCCCTGTTCCTGAAGTAAGCTCAAACCACACAAGCTCTTTTGTAACTTGTGATGATCCGTAATCAAATACAAACGTTCTATCAGGTAATCTAACCCAAAGGTGTTGATACCCCCTACCTATTCTTCCTTCGACAATCGTTAATGCCAATTGTTCTTCTGTATAACTTTGAAATATGATGTCAATATCTTCGGTTGAAGCCTTATTAGTAACCCCATTATTCAAAAAATATAATGCGGGCTGCTCATTAAATCCATTACCCAGAAAAGCAATCTGTTCCATAAAAATTGTTGCCGCATTGACTCCAATACATCCACGTTGTGCTTGCGCCCCTTCTACTACCTGGAAAGGGAACTTAGTCCCACCAACATTTTTAAAAATTTCAGTTGTTAATCTGTTCAATGCATATATTTCACCACGTAATTCTAACAGGCATATAATCGCATCCGGACTCAATTCAGAAGATCCATATTTTAATGGGTCTACAGTAAAAGGGTCATTCAAATTTGTAACAACCAAATTCGTCCCATCTGTTGTCATGAAATATCCGCCTACCCACACAACATCCAATACCAAACCTATATTAGGTGAAGTAACTTGTGCCAATCCAGTACTTGGACGGTATAGAAAAAGATTCCCATTAGAGGCAATTGCTAGGTAGTCAAATGAGTAATCCATTGTTACCTGTGTTGAACCCCCAATTTCCCCCAAGTCAACATAGTTCCCATTAGCTGCAATCGCCACTAATTTAGTGCCCATTGCTCTATAACATACTCCGTTCCAATTTATTCCTCCCCTGTCTTTACCTGGCCCCTCACCAAATAAAACAATCCCATCAGCAGGACGCAAATACCCTTTTGCTATCCCCGTGTTTTTTGTGATAGGTATAAGATTCCTCGGATAAGATGTCCTAAAATCATTTTGATTATCGGCATATATCCCACTGAGTATTGGTATTTGCATTTAGCAAAACCCACCCTCACCGGTTTGGATATGTAATGTAGTTCCTGATGCAGAAATATATGCAACAGTATCATCACCTTCTGATTTCGTAACAACGATTGATTCTCCTGGGATAACTGGCATATCTGCCGTGGTTGCTGTTTGTGATCCCTGACCTACACGGACATGTACAATATTTGAAGATCCAGAATTAACAAATCTAACAGATTTTGCGATAGGATCAATCGATGTAGATTGTGATCCACTATTTGCTGTAATAACTTGATTTACTCCTCGTCTTGGATTAAATGGGGCATGTACTGTCATAATTAACTCCTTATCCGACCCTGTACCAAACGTTTGTCGCTTGGTCATACTGTAATTTAAAATATCCATTAGCTGCCAAAGTTGTTGGAGCTCCAGTTACGGTTGCGCCATTTCCACTCACAGTTAATGTAGTCACTATCTGAGTGCAATTAACTAAAATCTGTTGTTTATCAACAAGGGTAGTGGATTCTGGTAACACAATTGTACCGGCACTCAAAGTCCCTGTTGGGGTTAAAATTAACCACAGACTATCTCCGTCTTCTGCCCCACTAGCAGAGGTAGGAAGAGACACGGAAAACCCTGTTGATGATGGTGCGGAATAGCACGTTATATATTGGCTTTGAGCATACTCAGGGTTAAATGAAAGGTTTAGTTGCATAAAACCTAAAAGATTTGTTAAGGATGTTCTTCTAACATCCCCCTGATTTGATACATAAATGGGTAGTAAGTCTCCACCATTTAAAGTTGTTGTACCCGATTCAAATGGAATTAGTGTCATTCTGACTGGTTCCCTTCATTTTGAAAATTCATTTCAATATAGCCGTCTGGCCCATCCTGAATTGGAGATAGAGGCCTTCGTAAAAATGGCTGATATGAAAATCTCCACCATTTACTACCGGCACCTGCTGGCATTGTTCCTGGGTACTGCATAATAGGGGTAACCTGGAATCTAGCTTTTAGCGCAGTATAAGCTTCCTTTGCAGCCATCTTTGTTTCGTTTGAAACCACTTTTCCATATGAGGGAGCAATTCGAATAGCCAAATTTGTATAAATGGCCTCATTGGCTGCATCAGGAACCATTGTTAACTCTGATAAACTGCTTTCTTCTGGATTACTTGGTAGTGGGTATCCTATTCGGATACCCTCAGCATTCCATGTTGCCATCATCGAGTCTAACCTTTGAAGCGCAAACTCATACTGTTCAGGTTGCTGGTCAAATTCATAGGAAGCTAGACCTATTTCATTAAATGCCTGCTGTATAAATTGAAGCTTTGTCCAGCTCATTTATTTTTTTTCTTTCGTCCACGTTTCATAGACTCTTTTACAGTATCCCCATCAGAAACTCCATCAGAACTATCGTTATCTTCCTCATCACTAAAAGTTTCGTGTTCAATTTGTAATTCTTCTTTTTTATTTACCGAATTTTTTGCTTCATCAGTGGTCAAAGCCCATCCTTCAGAAATCGCTTTTTCAATTTCCTCATTATTGTATTTCACTACTATATAGTCAAATTTATCCCCATGGATATCATGTTTCCCAGGGAATTTATAAAGCATTTGTGTTGGGTAATTCATTAACATTTACCGCCCTTCATTGGCTTTCCCTTTTTACCTTTTGGCTTTTTAGTTGTCATCGATTTACCCATGTTTTTCTCCTTATTGAACTAAATATGTAAATGAAAAGTACATCGGATGATTAGTAACATCTCCGGAAATAAACTGGAGTTGCGCCCGATCATTTGTCGAATCACCAAGTATGGCCGCCCCTTGTGCAGCAATTCCCGATGCAAAGGCTGTTCCTCCCACATTCTCTTGAGCTGAAATATTGGAAGCAACTGGAAATGAAATACCTAATTGAGTAGAAGTAGCTGCCAGAGTCGGATCAATCGCAACTTTCCCGCTAACCGTAATGACATTTCCAACGCGAATATACTGGCATTGATAGGCGGTGGTTGCGTCCAAATTCGCAACGCTGGTTAGTGTCGGGGTGTATGTTCCGGCGACTACCGCTCCAGAAGACAAAGAAAGTGCCGTGGCAGTTATTGTCCCATTAACCTGTAGCCTTGAAACTGGAGTTGTTGTCCCAATTCCAACTTGCTGGTCTTTGTCTATTCGGACCGCCTCAGCCAATCCCACTCCGTTATGAGTCAAAAACGCCACCTCGCCATGCCTTGATGCTTGACTGTGGTGGACACCAACAATTTTGGCATCGATTAATGAATTTGAGTTGTAGAACCCAACCGAAGAAAAATTATTATCTGTATTTGAAAGATTGTAAAAATTAAGTCCACTAGAATCCCCAGCTGTCGCCGCTAGGTTTGTTCCCGTGGAAGTCCCTTTAATGCTGATATACTGTTGAGCGCTTCCTGCTGTTCCAAACATAGAATTATTATCGGTTGTTGCTAATGTGGTAAGAGTACCCACTGTCACAAGATTTGAAGATCCAGCCCATGTACTCAACGCGGTATTTTCCACATTATTAAGAGAAAGCGACGATTTAATATTCGCCGAGCTTGATTGTGAAACTAAATAACGACCATTGGCTGTAAAATTAGCAACGCTTGCCGTTCCTGATCCTGTGAAATATGGAAGTTTATCGGCAGAACTTGTTAGACCTGCCAATGCTGCGAGGTTGGCATTGTACGCCTGCACATCAGTCCCAATTACAAGGCCCAGGCTAGTTCTTCCTGTGCTTGCGGTAAGATCTGTTGCGCCGCCGTCCCACTTGAGTCTGTCTGTATAGGCCGTATCCCAATTTGATGAGCTGTTTGTAATTACTGTAACGGGACTTGTTCCGTTACCCAATAAAATACCGGTCAATGAAGTCGCACCGGTCCCACCTTGCGCAACTGTGACAGCTGCTGCATCAGTCAGAATTTTGGCGTTTGAATTCGGGAGCGTGTAGGTCTTTTCTGAGGTTGTTGCACCAGAAAATTTGCTAAACCCGTTACCTGTTCCGCCGTAGGTTGAGGCTATAATTTGATCTAGAGCCGCCGACCCGTCGAAATTGTTGCCATAGATTGCCCGTGTAGTGGCTAGCGTGGTTGCTGTTGTCGCATTACCCGCTAGAGCACCTGTGAACGTTGTTGATGTCAGGTTATTTGTGTTTGAATTGTAAACCAGGCCTGCATTGTTGTTAGGCTGTAACGATTGCGAGCCGGATGCAGTAATAAATAGTGGATAACAGGTTGTATCTGTCGCTTCATTAATCGATTGGATGGTCTGCGGAACAATTGCCGCTGTGCCATCAAATGAAACCCCTCCTATTGTCCTCGCGGTTTGAAGAGCCGTTGCGGTAGTGGAATTTCCTGATAATGCCCCACTAAATGTTGTTGCTGCTAGCGCATTGGTAGTTGAGTTATATGTAAGCCCTGTATTATTTTTCGGTTGGAGTTGCTGTGTACCACTCGCTGTTATAAACAACGGGAAACATGTCGTATCCGTTGCCTCGTTTGCAGCCTCAATTGTTTGGGGTACAATATTTGCAGAACCATCAAAATTAACACCGCCAATTGTCCGTCCTGTTGCCAATACTGTTGCCGCACCAGCAGTTAATCCCGACGCTGTCCCTGTACAATTCGTAAGTACACCTGACTGAGGGGTCCCCAATACGGGGGTTTCCAGTGTAGGTGACGTAGCTAGAACCACGGACCCAGATCCAGTCGTTCCATTACTTAAATCACTTGCAGCAAGTTGAGCAACGGTAAAAGCTCCACCTGATGTCGTTTGTTTTACGACCTGAGATGTTCCTCCGGTTGAACTAAAATTTGTCGTTCCTGCTGGAAGAGTGATGGTATTAGTCCCAGCAGTAGCTGGTACCGTTAATGTAAGTGTTCCAGATGAAGAACCTGATAAAATAAGGGGTTTTACTGTTACCGATGAAGTAAAGTTTCCTGTTGCTGCTGAAATACCCTTTGTCAAGGTAAGTGTTTTACTTATAGCTACAACTCTGGTGTAATTTTGAGTTACTGCACCCGGCGGCAAATTACTACCATCTGCCTTAAATGGACCGTAATACAATTGGGCATGTACTGTCGTCGTAAAAAATAATAATGCTGCGATAATATACTTTTTCATCATGTCTCCTATCCTGGCGTCCAGACTCCGATAGCAGAGCTTACAATCCACCCTGAATCGTTCGTTGCTTCTAATCTAATTGTTGCCCCAACTGTCGTCTCATAAATGTATCCCCCACTGCTCCCATTCTCAGTGTATTGGCGAATAGTATCTCCTGACTGAGCTATGATTCTCATTCCGTCTGAATCAACTACAACAAAATTGTAAACGAGTCCTTCGGATGCTAGAGGTAACTCTATATAAACTAAAGCCGCCGCCCCTTCATTGGTGAACACATAACCACTTTGTGACTCTTCGATTTCATAAGGATCACCGACTCCATTGGTGACTGGAATAATTGTCTGAATTGATCCACCACCAATAATTGTCCCTGTTAATTGTATGTTTCCATCAATATCCAATGCCTGAGTCGCAGGAATCACACCAATACCTATTTTGTCGTCATATCGAGATACAATTTTAGGATCTGCACCGACTTTATAGGTGACGTTTCCGCCACCCATAACTTCTAGACGAACTTTCCTATCCGCATCAAAAGTCCCAAGCAATGCTGCACTAGAAGTAAACCGCGTTGCCTCTCTCCACATTTCTGGAGAATTAGGGAATGAAGAGTAGTACACAACGCAGGTTGCATTCTCCGCAGAGATAGCAACTTTCTGCCCTGTCGGAACCGTAAACTCTGTATTCCCATTTCCATAAATAATATTCATAACTACATTCCCTTAAGGCTTAGCCTACTCGGTACAAAGTCCATGTGGCAGTTCCTGTTTTCACAGCTCGAAATGGTGCAGAACTATTAAGACTTCCATCGGCTGAATATGCAGGGATGTCCATAGCTCCGACTAGTGTCCAACCAGTATTGGTTGTAACACTCGCATCTTCAGCATCCACAGTAGAAATGTTGATTACTGAAAAATCGAAAGAGTCGTTAGTAATAAAGTCAGGAAATTCGGTGTCCATATTGCTCGCTAATGGCAATTGCTGAGCCGAAGTGGCAGCAGCACCTTGATTAACAGTGATGATTCTTGCCTTCAATTCCGAAGCTTTTAGATTTGATGATGTTGTTTTTGCTATAGGTGCTACCTGTTTAGTCCCAACTAACCCACGTTGAATAAGCATCCCATCAATACCGGCGGTTCCACCGGCAGATGTTCCACCTGATCCAGGAGTATCTACAATTGAGCCACCAGCTCCACCGTTAGCAGTTCCGGCACTAGCAGCGCCGCCAGCTCCAGCAGTTCTCGAAAGTTCTCCTCCAGCACCACCAGTTGCCGACCCACTCGTTGCAGCTGTTTCTCCACCCACTCCGGCAACGTCAGATACTGAACCCCCATCTCCACCATTAGCAGTCCCAGTTCCGGTTTTTTCACCACCAGCAGCACCAACCCTTGATAAAGAGCCGCCAACAGTTCCCGCAGTAGTTCCACTACTAGCAGTAGAAGGAAGCCCTTTGATATAAAATGTTGAGTTAGCTCCAGTCAAAGCATCTGGCCAGTTTATAGAAATTGAAGGGGAAGCACCAACTTCATAATAAACGGGGAAAGCTCCAGCTGTAATTTTAAAGCTCTTGATGCTCGAAAATGTCCCCAAAATAACTTCTTCGTTATTTACTTCTGGATAACCTGAATAAACAGAAAATATACTTGGAATATTCGCATACAATTCAGCTGATTGAATAGAAGCAACCCCTTGTGTAAAAATTGCTATTTTTTCTCCAATTGGCACATCAATTTGAACGCTAGTTCCACTTAAAGGATAAACTATTCCCATGCTTTCTCTCCTATGACTGACTGAATAAAATGATACCTGACATTTCAGGTTGAATATTTGATACACCAAAGAACATGTCTACCCGATTGTCATAGACATAAGTCGTATTATTAAATTGCTTCGTCATGGTAATTGCGATCCCCTGCGAGGTAGCGGCATGTAAAACCTCAACTCCAGAATTAGGGTCAACAACGAAATTACCAGGGATAAGCTCTAAACTATCTTTTTGCCAGAATGGGTTCACGTATGCAGTTTCTGTATTCAAGAACGTGATTGCTGCACCATTAGCAGGAGTAGAATCTACGTTTTGGTATTGAAGTTCTGCGTCTGTTCCACCACCAGCCGAAACAATTGGTGGAGATATTTGTACAACACCAGTTCCACCATTTCCAGAGAAAATACCAGTGATGCGGAATGTTTTAAGTATAGGGGTAACATTTTTTGAGATATGCCCGATAGCGTATACCCCAGCAATTGTAAATGCGTCACCAACTTTAACCGTTCCAGATCCAACCGTAATCGAAAGCGGCTGAAATCTATTGTCAACGTTAGATTGCTCACCACTTGCCGCTGTTTGTGTCGCTTGAGGAACCCAGTATTGGTTAGCACCATTTATTGTTACTGAAACACCTGCCGCTTTTGTTAGGGTATTAGCATGTTGCAGTTTAAGGGCCTCAAATGATGCAATTTCACCAATGTAAGCACGGTCATATGCGGTCAATGTCTTACCTGAAAGAGTCTGACGTCCAGCTAAATTCCCCGCCATTTGGTTATAGTTACGGGTTGAAAGCGCAATCATTCTGTCCCAGTCTGGGATCTCTTGCTCATTCATCATTGACTCACATTCAGCAACGTCATCAAATCCACTTGCGGCGGTAGTTCTCTTTACTACCAATGTCCCTAACCCTGCCGCTGCATTCATAATTGCTTTGTTCAAATCAGAAGATAACCTTTGCTTAGCACTGTCATAGATTCTTTTTTGTTGTTGCATATCGTTGAGTTCTTGAGGCGTAATAACCCAGGGAACTGAACGATTTCTGTTAATTTGCACGGGGACAGATAGCTGAGTAGCACTTTGAAAACGCCCCGTCATGTCCGTACCCTCATACGATTGCATAATATATGGTTGTGGGCGCCAAATTGTGTTATTTGATCTTTCCATCATTTGTGAATTTGTTTTATAAACATTCACATTTTTTGAAAGTGTTAGCTGATCATCAAAACCAAGCACCATCTCATCGAACTGGACCCGTTCCTCTTTTGAAAACCTGTTTGTAGCCATATTATCCCTCTATTCTGCGCCTACCTTGCAGAATAGAGGGTAAAATCTACTTCCTCTGTTCTGCTCGGAGTTCGCGCTTGTATTCAATTATTTTTGATCTATCACCACTTCTTTCGGCTGCTGCTTCAAGACGTGATATTGTTGAATTTGCACTTTTAACTCCGCTTGCAGAGGTGCTAAAAACCTTCTCAGGCGCGGGGGCCTTTTTGTTTGTAATTTTCAATTGCGTCTCCAATCTTGTGATACTACAGGCGAATTTGATCGGGTTAGAAATGCCTGCGAGTTCTTTTAATTTTTTAGGGTTTTTCCCTAGGGCATACATAACATACGTGGGATTTTGTGCTCCAGATATTATGATGGCCTGCTGAACGGTCGAAAGCTCATCTAGTGCCACTTCTTCCGCATCTTCAAAATCATTTATTTTTATTTTTGTTTTCGCTTCACTGTATCGACTAAGCTCTGCATCCCATAGCTTCTGTGTTTCCTCTTCGGCTTTTCTGCTAGATGCCTTCTGCTCATCGATTTTACGTTGTCGCTCAAACCACTTTGCCAACTCTTGTTCAAACTTATCAGAATCATAGTCACACGCATCAAGGGTTGGCTTAACTCCCAAATCTATTGTCTCTGGAGGTAATACTTGATGGCTGTTTAGCTTTTGCTGGAACTCTCGATTTTGCCTTTTGAGCTCACGGTTTTGTTTCCGAACATCCTTAACCCATGCGGGTGTAGGTTGCTTTGATTCTTCAGTTTGAGTTGGCGATTCTCCTTCGATTTCAATTGATAATTCATCTTCTGATTCTCCCATCTCGGGTTCGTCTTCTGATTCATTATCATCTGAATCAACAATTTGCGATTCTACTTCGTCTTCGGCTGATTCATTTGAATCGTCTACGGCTTCATCTTGTTCAAGATCTTCCGTGTCATCGAAGTCTAGGTCTAAATCGTCTTGCTGCCTTTGTTTCATATAGTACTACCACTTTCTTTATTATACAATATATTTTTACTTTTAATCTTTTTGCGTTAAATATCTAAACAATATCGTTCATAGACATCACCATTTCATGCGCAGTCTTGGCTTTATCCATGTTGAATTTCGCTTCATCCAAATGCGCTCCAGCTAATTTCTCAGCTGCACTCGCTAGGTTTAACTTAATTTTAGAATCACTCTCCTTCGCTTGTGAAATTGTTAGAACGGTCTTAGCTCGTGCTTGTGCTGCCTCAGCCTGGGCCTGCTCGGCAGCTGCTTGAAGATATTGAGAATTAGGATCAGGTGGTTTGGTTTGCATAGCAATAGCCATTTCCTTTGCCTCTTCCTCGGTCGGCTTAATAACTCCCATAGTGACCATTTCTTTTCTAAAATAATCCCTAACATCTTGTATCCCCTCCCCTTCAATATTCATCATCGCCATTGATGTTAGAACTTTTATTGTCTGCTGGTCTTGTGTAATACCCATCATTGATGTTAACGAACGAACGGTAGACATTCTCCTAGATATACTGGATGGGCCAACCGTTACCGACACATCAAACGATGCATTACTCAAATCATTTTCGTTTCGGATCTCGCCAGTCTTTTCGTCCATAATTGGCTTGCTGTTTAAAACGATTGATCCAATCTCACCTTGTTGCCCAACCGTTTTCATTCTGCGGCCATCTTCAATATAAATTTCCTTGGCCATGTCCAGCCATATTTCCCCGGCACGTTTATTCGCCTTCCCCATATTCGACGTGTAAATAAAAGATTGCATATCTAAACGCTCTTGGATATTTTGAACAGCAATACCGCTTGGATTTCTTACAATCTGATCAGACGCTTCTTGTGATCCCAAAATCTCTTTAATATCCTGATCTGTTATTTGCAATAGAGCGGCCATAGCGGGCGGTATCTGCGGGACTTTTGTATACCCAACTGGTCCAGCTGTAACCACACCCCCATTCATATCTTTCAAGACCTTAGCTCTTAAATATGGCCTATTTACAATATTATCCTCTGACCATTCCACGGAAAATTGGTCTATCTGCTCAGGGTCAAATATTGGCTTTTCTATTGAGGATAAAGCCGAAATCTCAGCAAGTTTCGACATCTGCATATTTTTGAGTCTTTGTGCATCAGCAGCTAACCTGACCTGGCCCATAAATCGCTCTTTATTATCAACAAACCAACGCTTTCCATACACAGGAACAATTGGAATATTACGGCCAGCGATATACCCGTAATCAGCCAAAACACCCCCGCCAGATAGCAAATATTTTCTGACTCTGCGTTTCTTAGTTGTTCTCTCGCCAATCTTTATTGAACCTGTAGCCTCAAGAAATTGCACCTTTTCATCGTCGAGTTCTTCTTCTGTGTATTTTTCCTCTTCGCCATCTATTGTTTGATAGACACTGACCTTTATTTTTTGATCCTCAACAACGTAGTAGTCGGCTAGATACACTACATCTGGACTATTCCAATCGAAGTACAACGTTTCAGTCATAGCTTGTGGGACGCTGGTTAAATCGCTATTAGCTAACGATGATTTGAAAATTTCAGTTAATGATTTTTTATCCCATAAATCAGGGTTGTCATTGTATGACGAAATGTACTCATCCTTGTTGACAGAAAATACAACAACGCACTTTTTAGCGTCTGATTTGTCCTGACGTTTTGCTCCCAAATCAAAAAATACGGACCTATCCGCATCAAATATAGGCTCGATTCGTATTCTCTGGTGCTCGTTATCCTCATTGTATTCGTCTTCATAGTCACACCGCAATCTGAACGCCCCCATTCCACCACCGACCGCCTCTTCAAACGCATTGTCATAGGCCTCTTCTGCGCAACTATCTTGCTCATCTGCTCTATATAAACCGTTGCACAGATCAGATAGCGACTGATTTTCTCGCCCATCTTTTGGGATAAATTCAACGTCAATTCGATTATTTCGGTACTCGTTAAAAATCCGAATAACGGAAAGGTGAACTTTATTTATCTCAAATTTCGGCTTGTTCTCGAATTGCTGTTGTAAAGTTCCCTCCCACTGCGCACCTGCAATTGAATAAAACCGACGATCACCTGTTGCCTGCTGCCTATCGTCGTATGTTGCGGATTGAACATCATTTATAAAACGCATCGCCTCATCGTGGATATCCATTAACCGCTGTGTTTGTTTAATCATAAAAAATCCCTTACCAATAATTTTTAGCCGGTGCAGCTGGTGCCGCCGGAGCTTGTTTTTTTTCTGACTCACTCAATTTTCTAGCACCTTCACAGGCGTATCGTAGGGCATCTATGACGTGGTTGTGCGCGTCTCTCAATTTCCTAGTGATTTTTCCGGTATCAGGATCAACGATATAAGAATAGTTCGTTAGCTCTGATATAGTTTTCTCACATCGAGGATGCACAATAATCTCGAACGATTTTAGCCATTCGATACCGTCCTCAACACTACCAGACCCCTTTGCTGAAGGGTATATTCTTGGAAAGCCATTATTTTTTAGATGGCTAATCGTCTCCGGCCTAGAACTATCCGCAACAATTGGGTACTTGTTTGATTCTGGGATAGTGTTAAATAGAATATTCATATTCACAATTTCACACTGATGCTGGTAAGCCTCATAATCAATAAATAATTTTTGACCAGATAGGAAACATCTAATCAAAACAGTCGGGTCAATAGCGTACCCAAAATCAGCCCCTAGTTTAAAGATAGAATCTATTGGAGTATCAAACTCTTCAACTCGCCAGTTCTTAAATACTCTTGATTCTGAAAACGTTTCAAAATCACCTAGCCAAATATGGTTATAACGGTCAATATCTCTGGACCTGTCATATTCCATTTCCTGCCTCAAAACCTCTGGGAACCATGGGTTATCGTAGTAATTAACTCTCACACACGTTGAGTTTTCAGAATTCCATGGTAGCAATTCAACGGGATCGTCGTGGTTTCTAGGGTTCCAACTGCACCATATCTGTGACATTGGCTTTCTTATTGTTGGCCTTAGAATTTCAAATGATCTTTGTGAAATATTCTGGGCCTCTTCTAACCACGCTTTATCGATACCCTCTAATGATTTAATGCTATCAGCGGTGTGATCTCTCAGCCCGTGAAATTGGAATAATGACCCGTTTTTACCGATTATCCTATCTCGCTGAACCTCAAAAAGATGGCCAACTGCAAGCGATTCAATTTTTGTCTCAATTAATTTTTTAGCCGATTGGGCCAGTGAGCGTTGATTTTCACGGAAACAGGCTATATTTACCGGTTTATCAATTGCCTGTTCAACCAGCATTTCCGCAAAAAAATGAGATTTTCCCGACCCACGACCGCCTTTTGCGCCTAAATAGCGCTTTGTTGTGTCTATGAGTGGCAACGCCCATCTTGGCGTGTTTATTGTTAGTGTGCTCATTTTTTAATGGACGAGTCTATAATGACTCGCTCAATTCTCGTTAACAATGGGTTCCCGTCCTGACCCCCTAAATCTATTTTATCGGTGAATAATTTGAGATGTTTACCTAGCAATTCGCAACCTTTAAGAGCGTTTGCGTGATCTGGTTTATATCCTGCGATATCCCCTAATTTAGTGTAAACAGGAACCCCCTCACGGCATTCATCAATAGTTTTTAGTATCGTATTTAGCACGTATTCGGCTGTGATGTTAGTTTTTTTTGCTCGTTTATCCATCAATCGCTGAATTTCATTTGCGACAATAACTCTGGATAACAACCTAGAACCCTGCTCCTGCGCTGTTTTTTCTGAATATCCGGCCCTAACTGCGGCCTGTGTTGCGTTCAGGTCTATAACGTACTGCTCACAAAATAAAACCTCACGTGGTGTCAAATCTCGTAATTTGTTATCCAAATTAAACTCCGGTTATTAATTCGTTATAAAAATAAACTTTATCACAAAAATAATATAATGCAATATTGTTTCAAATATAATGCAATTTTATTGCAATATGAAGCAATTTCGGAACACAAATAAAAACTATTCGTTATTTGTGATAAATAGGTGTTGACACACGCTAGCAATTGCTGTACTATTAAAGCATCAAAACAAAAGAGGAGATTAGAATGCGAAAAATAAACAAATCAATATTTGCAGTCGATAGAAAACTACTCGTAGTCACAATAGACCATCGTGAATACATTACTGACGGATTGGTGGCAGTATTTAAACACAATTTTGAACCGAGTTTTTACCACCAGTTACCAGCCGGAAACATCTCACTTTGTTTACCAAAAACAGAACCTGTGGAATGCCGATTCACAAACGTAAAACTAAACGACAGCCTGGAGATAATCGTTTTAAATGACACCAACGTTTTTATAAACCCAAAATACACTAGGTACCTAGTTAAATGCAAATGCGCTTGTGATAGCCCCGTAACCCCGATTACAGTGTTCGATGGGCGCTCTAACATACCTCAGTTAATAGTAATGCCAATCCGTAGCGAAATGGTAATACCATTACTAAAATTAATCATAGAAAGAGATTCGCCCAAATGAAACCATCACAACAAAAGGCCAACAAAAAATGGAGAGACAGCAACAAAGAAATGATGTCCGAGTACGCCAAAGAGCATCGGGTGTTTCACGCAATTGTAAATCAAAACAAACGAGGAGATTAGAAATATGGAAGTTAAAGTTTTCGGTAAAAAACACCAAGGAAGAAAGTTTTTCTTAAAACAGGAAATAGAGGTCGGAGAAAACACTCAAAAACATCTTAAAAAAAATGGATGGGATGGGAAGATGTACATATTAAGTGGTAGTAGAAGTGCCCTCTTTAGTGCGCATAAGAGTGCTACTACTGGCGATTTTCACATCGTAATAAATTTGCGTGGTTTTCTTTAACGAGGAATAAAAAATGACAACCATCCCCCCCGAAACAGTAAAGCATCGGATCAAGACAATCAAAAAACTACAGGCATTGGGCGTGACGAATACTAGGATAGCGCAGGAACTTGGGATAACCTCATCAGCACTAACCAGATTTATTGGGAATTACGCTCCTGAACTGTTGATGACGAACATGGTGAGAGCTAAGAAAACCACTTGACACACGCCAGCAATTGCGGTACTATATAGAATATCAAAACAAAACAGGAGATTGAATTATGAGCACAGAAATACAAACAAAACGAGAGCATAGAATTATAGAGCCAGGCACTGGATTTCGTTCGATACTAGTAAGGCTATCTGATAGCGATACTATCGATAAATCTGAATCACTGCTAACCCTAGAAACAATCGATTCCTTAAACAGAGAGTTTCCAGGTTTTGTTTTTGGAGAGTTGATAGGAAATAATACAATACTAGGGCCACATTTTTTTGCGTTAGGTAATCCTGAATCTGATGACGTTGAGGTTTACTACTAGTAGATGTCAGCGTCTAATAAATAAACAACAAAAGCCCCTTTCGGGGCCTCGTTCCTGTGCTACCGCTTGGGCAGTCAGATACTGCCAACGCTCCTAGATGGTGCTAAAGCTGGTGATCAATCCAGCCTTGCATGGGTTCCATTTTGCATTCAACTAGGATTCCATCCCTACCCACTAATTTATTACTGCGTTGACCATCACATATTAACTCAATGTAGTTGGTTCCGTCGATATGTTGTATGAAAGCGGAAATTGAGTGTAAACGTTAATAAACTAATGTGTAAAAAACATGCATTATCCTATTGACTTCATAAAAATTAGTAGGTATTATAGAGACATGAAAGTAATAATTGATTCAAAAAAAGTTAAGGATAGGATGTTTGAGATGTGCCTATCTGCTATCGATTTAGGGAATAAGGCCGACCTTGTGACTAAGACTATTTACAATATTCTTCAGGGAGACAATAGGACATTCACAGTTAAGACAGCAAAGAAGATTGCAAAGGCATTAAAATTCAAGAACGCTAAGGAGATTTCGTTTCCGGTTGTCACAGAGTAGTCATTTTGCACCTGGCCGTTTCTTTTATGGGAATTTTAGTTAGCGGACAGGTCCGAGATGATTAGAAAGAAAGGAGAGAATTATTGAGTCCAGTTCAGACAAAAAAAAAGGCCACCTCGCGAAAGATGGCCTAGACACAAAACAAAAAAGATTAAGGGGATTATGATGAAAAAACGAGAATCGGTCAAGGAAAAAGTTGTTCAGTCTGTTGGTTGGATACGTGGCATGTCAAAAAAAATAGGCGAAGACATTATGTGCGACTTCGTTATTGGGAATAAGGCCTTGTTTTTCCCTGAGCCTAAGCCTTTATCAGAAATAGACGAAGCATTTTATCAATGGAAAGGATTAATCGAGTCGGCGAGAGCTGCTCGATAGGAGGAACTATGGAAACAATTACACCGCAAAACTTTTTTGAATTTTGCAAATCAATAAACGATTTTTACGACCGCACGGTAATAGCCCCAGCGAGAGAGTACCAAGAATGGAAAAAATCTTACGATTCAACCGTAAAAAATCTTACGGAAAATAAGGGGGGTGGGTATTAATGTCAAACGAACTAACAACGATAGACCAGTTCAATGGAATCCCGATAACAAAGGACACGATCAAGAAATACATTTGCCCTACAGCTACTGACCAAGAAATCGTTTTCTTCATGGAGTTATGCAAAAGACAAGGTTTAAACCCATTCATCAAGGATGCGTATTTGATAAAGTATGGAACAAGTCCCGCTTCAACCGTTGTCGGTAAGGACGTTTTTTTAAAACGTGCTAACGGAATCCCTGGATATCGTGGGTATGAGGCTGGTATTATCGTTTTATCCGATAATCAGGTAGTCAATACCAAAGGTATTTTGCCACCTGGCGCAAAAATTATCGGTGGGTGGGCTAAAGTTTATTCCGAAAATAGAGAGCCCCTTGAAATTGAGGTGAACCTATCGGAATACGACTCTGGCAAAGCGCTTTGGGCTTCAAAAACTGCAACGATGATTCGAAAAGTTGCTCTAGTGCAAGCACTTCGTGAGGCGTTTCCAGAAATTTATCAGGGGCTTTATGATGAGGCTGAAATTGAGCAACCTAAACGGCAAAATATAGTTCAACAGTCGAAAGTCGTCATTGATGATAATCCTATTAAATTAGCAGAGTATTTGGATACGGTTGATTCAATTACAGACACGAGCCTACTCACCGATTTGATGGACCAAGCGAGCTCTACCCTATCAGAAAACGACTATAAGACGTTGCAAATTGAGGGTAGAAAGCGGTTCAAGGAAATCAAGGCCAAACAGGTTTCAGAATCATGAACACCTACCGACAATCTGAGCTGGTAAATTATTTTGATTGCCCAAGGAAATTTAAATTATCCCTAACCGCTGATCGTAAAAAATCAAAACTAATGGCCGAGGGACATCTATTTGAAGGGCTTGTTTTTGGATTCAAGTATAATCATTTTCATGAGTTCGATATCCCGTTAGATTCGGATATCGACACTCTACCAGCAAAGAAATTTGGAATTCAAGAGCCTAGTTTATTGGCCTACAAGATTGCCGCAAAGCACGCAAAAACGTTTTTTTTAGAGGGTGATTCATACGTTAAATTACGATATGAGGGGCCAAACTGGTGCCTACAAGGCGAGGCCGATTTTATTGGAGACGTTATGTACAGGGGTAATCAAGTACGGTGTATTGCTGACCTAAAATTTACCGGCGATATCGTAAAGAATTGGCACGATAAAGAGGCTAATTTTAAATCTTTTATCCAATCCATTGTGTACCCGTTCATTCACTACAAAAACACTGGCGAGATACTGCCGTTCGTTTATGTGATCGTGGATAACGATAAATCGCTATTGCCAAATGAGACCCCCTACGTGAAACAGATGCGCCACGTCCCTACTCTCAAAGAGTTTGAATTGCTCGAGGCATTCATTGATACAGTTGATTCAGATTTTGAGTTTAAACACAACCCGAATTCATGCGTTACGGGGCCATATTGGAATTATGAGTGTCCTTATATGAGATCGTGTGAGATTGGCCGCCAATTCAAAGAAATCGCCGTTGAGATCCCAGAATTGGAGTTGGCACTATGAACACCGAATTCGACTGGAACGAACAACACGAACACAACGACGAGATAAAACAGGAACCCGACGATGGGCCGCAGACAGACTGGCAGAGGAATAACTAATGGGAATTAAAAGCACAAAGCCATATTTGGAAGCACAGGTCCAAAAATTACTTTCAAACCTATATAAAGCCGAGAAAATTGGACTCATTAAAGAAAAAGTAGAAAATAATGAGTATTTATTGGCCTCTTATTGTGGAATTGGAACCGAGATATCCGAAAAATGGAATGTAAAAATTTACACTTATAGCAAAAAAAAAGGCAGTCACTCTGTTGTTTGCAACGACTTTCACACGCTAGACAATGTGTTAAAGGGAAAGGCTCTTGAAAAAGCACCAAACCTTCCTGTCATCTCAATTGATGATGCAGGATGTGGTTTTCCACTGTGCGGTGTGATGGTCGGGGCAACAAATGGCGAACAGGTTATAACCAAAGTTGTACCTGTTGAGTATTTCCAAACTGATAAATTTAAAATGAAAGTTTACCTCGTAGACTACGCACGAAAAGGAATTGATTTGGTTAAACAACTTCAAGCTTCACCGTCAACCCATCGCATTGAAATTTGCACAGGTTACGTGAATTCTCTTCTTCGGGAAAAGCTTAGGGCGCTTGGGTTTCATGTCAGTGTCGTAGAGATAAAAGGGCTCCTGCAAGATAGGCTTGAGTATCTTTTCAAAGAGCATATCAAGCAGGTGTTAAAACAAGACATCTACTATGACCCAAAGGACATGGAAA
>Ga0114973_10000842_pt1 | contig 23056 bp, 20 predicted proteins | sample M_140807_MF_Meta_FD_87025 | JGI IMG/M metagenome (GOLD analysis project Ga0114973, IMG submission 87025) | Freshwater microbial communities from Lake Montjoie, Canada to study carbon cycling - M_140807_MF_MetaG | ecosystem: Environmental > Aquatic > Freshwater > Lake | place: Lake Montjoie...
CACAAATCATTAATGGTGTTAAACCTCCTGCTTTTTCTTTAATATTCAAGTTACACTTTAAACTAATAAATTTTTCAATAAAGTTATTCAAGTCATATACACATGCAATATGTAAAGGAGTTTCATTATTGGAATTTGTTATATTTATATTAAAATCAGATTGAAGTGGTATTTTAAGAAAATCAATATTTTTATTTTTAGTTATAAGGTGAACAATTGAATTTTTCGCTTTATCAAAAATAAAAAAGTTTGAACCCACAGATAGTAATTTAAATATTTCTAAATTTTTAAAAAATAGTGCATAGTGTAAAGGAAAATTACCATATGAATCTTTAATATTTAAAATAGATATCCCTATTTTTTCTTCATCAGCCTTTAACAATGTTTTAATTACATTTATATATCCATATTTTATTGGAATATATAAAATCGATCTTCCTTCATTATCTAACCAATCTAAAGATAAATTATATTGTAGAACTTTTTGTAAAATTTTAATATTATTATATAAAATAATATATTGGATTAAATAATTTGAATGATTATCTCTAATATCCAAGTCAATATCATTATTTAAACTTGATTCAAATTTATCCCATTGAGAATTTTTAATATACTCAAATAGTTTATTGGTTTCATCCATTGCCTTACTATTTGACTATATTTTATTTTTTAAATTTTTATAAATAAATGTGATAATGATGATATTAAAGACATTGAATAAAATCCTATTGTTACATATTTAACTTTTTGTTCATTCATTTCAAACATTGCATAGTATAATATAATTAATATCATTACAAATAATAAAATTTTTTTCATTAGAATAATTATTAGATAGATATTTTTTTATTTTCCTGATGATTCTATCCACATTATATTATATGCTAAAAATTTTAATATATCATCTATCAATCTTTTCTTTTCTGTATGATATGGTCTTATTAGATTTATTATTCTATCATATTTAAACCACCCAACTGTTTCTACTTCTATATATTGTTCTGGTGTTAACAATAAATTAAGATTTCTATTTGATTCAACTATTGATAAATAATATGTATGTTTGTATTCAATATTATTTGTACCCTTAAATTGTTCTGAAATTGGATATATTCTATCTAAAACTGAAATTTCAGATGAATCTAAAGATGTTTCTTCTTGACATTCTCTAATAGCACAATCAATATCTTTTTCTGATATATTTCTTCTTCCTTTTGGAAATCCCCATTCTGGGATTGGATATTTAGGTTTAAATTTACTTATTGTATCTAAATGTGTTGTTTTTAGTATGTTAAATTTACTTTCTGCAACTTCAAACTCTTTCTCATAGTTTCTATTTCTTGCTGTTTTTTTCCATAACTCACACCATAAAGTATCAAAAGATTCTGTATTTAATATATTTGTTATTTCTATTTCTGTCATCTGATCCATTAGATGTTTTACAGTTGATAAATTTTCAGGATCATAACGTCCTCTAATAAATTCTATATAACCTAACGATTTTTTTCTTGATATCATTAAAAAAAATATAGAATCTTTTAACTTTGCAACTAGTTCATCACATGATTTTTCTATATTTTTATTGTTAAACCAATATAAATTAATTTTATTTACATCTGGATTAAAATCTTTGATGATATATTTATTTTTAAATATAGAATTATATTTTTCAAATTCACCACTTAATTTAAAATTAATAATTCCAAAGGATGTAATCGGTTGAGTACATGATGATACTGAATGATATTTTTTACCACAATTTAAACAATGAATTTTCTTTTCTTCAAACATTTTTAATTCAAACTAATTATTTATATTAGTTATTTTTTAAATAGTTTTTCTAACAAATCATACACAGCTTTTTCTCTAGGATGTTCACATTTATAAGTATTTAATGGACTGAACTTTACATCAAATATTGATTTTGGATTTGATACTATATATTCTGAACAATATATTTGATTTGATTTAGTATAAATCCAATCATCTGTATCTGGATTTGATCTATATGGAATTTCAGAATCTATATATTTAATTGTTTTAATAAAATTATTTGTTTGTAAATAAAGATCAAATTTTTCTGGATACATCTTTTGATACACATGAAGTTGTTCATGGATTAAAGTATCTACAAAATTTATCGAAGAGTTTATTTGCTTTTGATTTATAACAATTGTATCATATCTTGTATGAGGTAGACCTCCATCTATTTGTTTAGTATTTGTTATTATAAATTTCCATGGTAGTCTTTTAAATAGTTTAATATCAACCCATATCTTATCATCTATATCTATTTGATCAATTAGTTCAAGTGCTTTGGAAACACTTGATTTAATTTGTTCTATCTGTGAATTAGTTGGTTTAATTACTGTGTTAGAAAAAAGATTTGTATAATCTGATAAACAGCTTATACCTCTAGATTTCCAGTCTAGTTGATTAAATCTTCCAACATAACTATCTGGATCTGAAGAAATAAATTCAATTGCTTGACTTGGAGTTAAAAAATGTATAATAGGACTAGAACTAAAATGATCAATGTTTTTAGATTTATATCTAGATTTAAAGAAAAAATAAAGTCCAATAATGCAAAGTATAATAGTTATACAAATTAAAAAAAACCTAATAGTATATTCCATTATTATTAGGTGATTAAATTAAATTTCAGAAACATTCGTTTTAATTTCAATACCATTTTTTTTATCAGATTCATTTGTAAAATCTCCATCTTCATTAAATTCTACCTGAGGTGTATACTGAGATTGATGACTGTTAGAATTTTCTTGTTCATCTTCTCTTATAGTTGATGTAAAGAATTTTTCAACCTCTTCATCACTAGCAATATCTACTACTTTTCCCATTACACCAATTTTATCATCACCTGGACTAAACTTTTTACAATCAATTATTACTTTGATATAATTTCCACGTTCTAATGCTTTAGATTGGGAATTAATCCAAATAGTTCCATCTGGTTTAATTGTAAAAACATTGGAATTCATATCAGTAATTTTAATAATTGCATCAATTGGTCCATTTTTACCTAAAAGTAGTCTTTTATTAAAATTATCAACACAGGTAACAATAACGGTTTTTACCAATGGGATACAAATATTTGCTATATAGTGAATGTTATATACTGCATTACCAGAAAAATTCTCAGGATTTATTATATTATCCGTATAGTCCTCAATTCTTATAATTTTATGAACAAATCCATATTTATTACATTTTCCTTCTAACGAATTTCTTAGATTTTTCTTTAAATTTAAATAAAGTTCAGAATCCATTTGATGTGGATAAAGTTCTACACGTGTTGAAAGTTTTTTAATAATAAAGGGATTTACTAATTCTTCTTCCATTGGCTATATTTAATATATATTATATCTTTATATTAAATTAATTAAAAAAACAATTTTTTTACTAATTAATTACAATTAGTACAACCATTAGAGAAATCATACATTTTTGGTTGATATTCATGATTGTTAATAAAGTAAATACTTGAAATATAGACAAAAATATTTAGAATTTAAACAGTCTTGTTCTTGAATAAATAATATTATATTGTATTATATTATATTATATTATGGCTCAAGAATGTACAATAAAAAAACCAGTTAGTAGTCTTTTAGCTAAAACATTAGCAATAGCTGTTGGAGAAATAGATAAATTAATTATATCAACTACTAGAGATTTACCTATTGCAAAACTTTATCAACTTGTTAAAGTTGGTGCAACTATTGCATATGGTTTAAATAATTTAAAAAGTGGTAAATTAAAAACGTTATTACAAACAGTCATAATTAAATTATTAAAAATTTTTAATATCTATTTTTTTATTTTGAAAACAAAAATACTAGCAAGTACAAAATATACAAATACAAGAGAAGAAAAGAAAAAGAATATTTTAGAAAAAATTTATAAACTAGATATGATGGATGTTGATAATTTATTAGATGAATTTTATGAATTAAATACTAATAATCCACCAAAATCATTTTTTTCTCAATTAAATCCTGATACAGTTATTTTAAAATTTGAATCTATTACTTAGAAATTATCTAGTGCAATAAATGACGCATTATCACGTTTATCAGTACTCTTAATTACTAGCAATAAAAATACAATTGATATTAATTTTGAAGATAGTGAACAATTTAAAGTAATGCATTCTCCAATAATATCATTAAATTGTAATAATATGGATTTTGGAACAATTTTTACTGAAGTTGTTGTAAAGGCACAGAATTTACAATCCGAATTATTAACTAGCACTAAAATTATAGAAGAACTTTCAAAAGAAAAACAATTTACACAAAAATCTTTAAATGAAAAGTCTTTACATGAGGAATTAGGATGTAAATCTGATCAAATAGTTACTTTTGTTCCAGGATTTCCATCACAATGTAGAGATAAAACATTTGAAATTAAAGAAAATCCAGATGTAAATAATTTTGATGCTATCAATATAGATAAAGCATTAACAAGATCAGGAAATGTTTTAACAACAGGAAAAAGTAAATATTTGAAATATAAGAAAAAATATTTTAACCTAAAATCAAAAATGAATGTCTAAAATAAATCTTTTGTCTTTGTAAATAATATAATATATTTTATTATATTATATTATTAATGTCAATAGAACAAGAATGTTTAGATAAAAGGACAGAACCTAATAAAATTATAGAAATAGCAACAATAGCTGTTACTTCTATTGATAAAATTGTTGAATCAGCATTAAAAGATTTGCCTATAGCAAAACTCTATCAAATTGTTAGAATAGGAGCAAATATTGCATATGGTTTAAATAATTTACAAAGTGGTAAATTAAAAAAATTTTTTCAAAAAATTATAGTTAAATTATTAAAAATTTTTAATATATATTTTTTTATTTTGAAAGTAAAAATAACAGCAGCTAAAAAATATACAGAAATTAAAAATAATGAAAAGAAAAAGGATCATTTAGAAAAAATTTTTAAATTAGATATGAATTCAGTTGATAATGAATTAGATGAATTTTATGAGTTAAATACTTCAAATAATAAAAAATCATTATTTTCCAAAGTAACTGCTGATATAGTTATTGAAAAATTTACTGCAAGTATAAAAAATTTAGAAACAGTAATTAATATAACATTAGGTCATTTAACATTACTTTTATCTATTAATAAATATGTTGATGATTTAAATATTGAAGAAACTGAAGAATTTAAAAAAATGAATTCTCCTATAAGATCAGATAAATGTGAAAATATGAATTTTGAATTAATTTTTCAAACTCTGACACTAAGAATAATGTCATTAAAAAATCAACTTGAAAATAATAAAGTTATTGTTGATGAATTAAAAAAAAAATATGAAGAAAATCAACAACTTTTTAAAGAGATGGGTTGTAAAGCTGATGAGGTTATTTTTGAAGCAGAATATATGGGTGTTACATATCCAATATGTAAAAAAATAAATACAACAATTGATGATAAAATTGATAATAATGAAATAAAAAAAGTATTAACAGAATCACAAGATATTTTACCAACATCTAAAACATCAACACCATCAACATCTAAAACATCAACACCATCAACATCTAAAACATCAACACCATCAACAACACCAGCCCCAAAAAAAAAAAATATGTTAACTGGATTGTTTAATAAATTAACATCAACTAAAAGTAAATACTTTAAATATAAAGAGCAATATTTAGAAATAAAAAAAAATATAATTTAACAAATTTATTCAATTGTTTTTTTCCATGTTGTTCCATCTAGAACAAATCCTAATCTAACAAATGTATCTTTATGAATATCCCATTCAGGTTTAGATTTTATTGTAAGTTCATATTTAAGAAAACGATCATCACGTACATCTTCAAATATACCACCTTTTTTCTCTTTAATATCAATTCCTAAAGACCCAGGAATTTTCTCACCAAGTATAGTTTTTATCCATTCTATTCTATCTTCTAAATTTAAAGGAAATGGATATTTAGGATGATTTGATGGAATTATTGTATAAGTTTTTTTACTACCATCTTTTGCAGTAGAGTACTTCTCTAGATATAATAATCTAAGTCTTATTGCATTACAAATATCAGTACGTGTATCTGTGTTAAAATCAGTTAGACCAATCTTTTTAGCTATTTTAATTAAATATCTTTTATCTTTTGATGAGAAACATACAGCACCTTTTAGTGAAGGAATACCAGTACCTCTTTTTTTATCTAAGACTTTCTCTCTAGAATGTCTTATTTTAAATACATCATCTATATCTTCAACAACTGTCTTTTTTCTTCCTACTGGTTTATCTATAATTCCAACATAATCAGCTTCATCTTTTTTGTCATAGTATTCAAAAACATCTGTAAAATTATATTCTGTAGATTTTGAAACTGTTTTAATTATTTCAGAATCAACACCAAGTGATTCAAGAAGTTTAGAATCTAATATATTTTTAAAATATTGATACAAAGATAGTTGAGTAACCAAATCTGTATGATAATTATTTCTATAAAACATAGGTACATCTTCATTTTGATTAAATGGTTGAAAAATATAATATTTGGATCTGTAAATTAAATAACCAGGAACACTAAATTTATCAAAGATATTATCATGAAAATTATTAAGATCATTTTCTGATATTGGAATTAGTTCGTCTAATGCTTGGAAAACAAAAAATGGATCAAAAAGTTCTAGTTTCTCTCCAGTAAAAGTATTTTTAACTGTTTCAAGTATTTGATCTATTTGATAAACATATCTATATCTATACATTTCTTTAATTTTTTCTTTACAAAACTCGATCTCATTTCTTGCTAGTTTATTAGTAAAAGTAGAAAAATCTATTTTATCTTTAGATAGTTTTTTATAATACCCTGTTGTTCTATCATAATACTTTAAATTAAGTTTTTTATCTGAACAACTATAATCACATCTCTTAAAATCACATGTTAATGGACATTGAGTAAATTTACTTTTATCTTCGAAAGATAACTTTGAGTACTCTAAAGGTCCTATACATTCCTCATATTTCTTAACTTCTTCCTCAAATATATTACCATTATAGTTTAATGCACAATCAATTGCAGATTCTTTCATTAATCTTTCAGTTTCTTTAACTAAAAGATATTTACGTTCTGCCTTTTGATATAAAATTTCTTCTGTTGATAGCTCATTAGATCCAGTAGATATAACATATCTAAATACTTGAACTTCGGGATATGGATTTTCTTCTGTTGCTACTGAATTATGTACACAAAATCTAATTCCACGACCTATTACTTGCATTAACTGACCCAAGTGATATGCTGTATCTAATATATGAATCTGTTTAATCTGTTTGATTGTAATACCTTCTGTCATTACTCTTGAACCTAACACAAATTTTATAAACTTACCATCTATATTATCTAAACTTGAAAATACTGTATCTAAAATCTTTTTCTTTTCCTCTGGTATTTGATCTGCACTTTCTTCAGAACCACCTGTTACAGTAATATATGTTGAAGGATAAAATCTTCTATCAATTCCTGCTTTTATAAAATCTTCATAGCTTAGTCCAGTTAAACAATCTCTTGTATCTGGATTAATAGAATAAGCACCATCTTCTCTATACTCTAAAAAACCATTGGATAGTAAAACCTGTTCAAATATTTCAATCCCTACTTTTACCAAGTTTGAATAGATAAATGCTGTACCAGATCCAGAATGTTTTTTAATATTTTTTAAACTTGGATAGTTTGAATCAGAATCAATTGGTTCTGTTAGTTCAAGTAAATTAGTTAAACATGCATCAAATTTTGATGAAAAAAATTTAAGATAAGGTTGAGAAAATATTTTACCACCTAAAGATTTTGTTTTTTCATACTCAGTAATAATTTCATGTCCTGATTTATCATCTATTATACCAAACTTTTTTCCAACTGTTGATAATAGTTTTTCTTTATTTGTTTTTAACATATTACGTAATGAAGATAATCCCTCACGTCCAAATACTCCTATAACATCTTTTGTCTCTAAAGAATATGATGGAAAAACAAAGTTAGCAACTGCTGCTGATCTTCTATCTAATGTATCATCTGAATTAGCAATAACTTCATCATAAACAGATTGTTGAAATTCATTCATTGGACATCTAACTAAAGGTGTAAAAAGAATACCTGGAGGTACTTCTCCCATATCAATCTGTTTGGCATAAACATATGGACTTGCACCTCTATAATATGATATATAACCTTGACACATTTTACTAAAATACTCTCTACCTCCTGGCTTAAATTCCATTAAATGATTTTTTTGATTTGTAAATACTAATTCTCTATCAATTGGATCTTCTGGAGGTCTTAAATAATTAATTAGTTCAATTACATCATCTGCCAAATTTTTCATAGGAGTTGCTGAACAAAGTACAACTCTAAGATTCTTTGAATTTGCAATAATTTTTTGTACTGCTAACCCCCAATCATTACCTGTCAAGTGATGTGCTTCATCTATAATTAGAACTGTATTGTCCAAACTTTCTATTTTATCTACTGCAATATCTCTTTCATAATCACCTTCTTCATTTTTTCTATAAACTTTTTGTACATCACCATCGCCCTTAATATGTTCGGTAATTTTTAATCCAAGAGCTTTTTTAGCAAAACCTCTATATGACATAATTCTATAGTACTGCATTGACAAAGCCTTTGCTTGTTTCATTGCACGATCTTTTTCTGCTTTATCAATATATCCCATTGTTTGAGAAAAATCTTTTAAATATGTTTCTTTAGTTCCTTTAATAATCTCATCTTTCCATGATTCTTTGAGAAGAGGTCCTGGAACAAGTACATAAATTTTTGTTCCATACTTGACTGCCATATCTTTGAAATTTTCAGCAATAGAAACAGCAGCAATAGTTTTACCTGAACCTAATCCATGAAAAATTAAAACTCCTCGATAAGGTGTTTGTGGATTAATAAAATTTGCTAGTAAGCTTTGATGTGATTGTAAATTTACATTAACTGAACAAATTTCTTCTCTAATTTTTTTTAGTTCTGGATATGTTGAAACTTGGATTTGTTTTGGGATTTTATGATAATAAAATTCCCTCTTTTCATAAATTTTCTTTTGAAAGTCATCTGCATTAATATTAGGATAGGAAAAATCCTTCTTTAAAAGTTTTATAGGGTCCATTAATATTTAACAAGATATTAAATTGAGTTAAAAAACAAATAATTTAGTTATAAATATATATTAATAATGAATAGTAAAAATTTAGATTCATTTGTTATATCCGATCCTACTGATATTGAAACAACTGAAGAAATGAATACTCCAACTGGTTATGACCTCAAGTCTGTTAGTCAAAACACTAGTAGTAGTCAAAACACTAGTAGTCAAAACACTAGTAGTCAAAACACTAGTATTCAAGATAAAACATTTAGTCTTTCTCATAGAAAAAAAATTGCTGAAAGAGTTGAAACTCTTAAATCAAAAAAACATTTCAAATATATTTTTAAACTAATTCATGGATCTTGTCCTGGTTGTTATACCAGAGATGCTACTGGTGTATATATTAATTTTGAAGTTATTCCAAATAAAACTATCGAATCTGTTGAAAACTATTTAAATCAAGTCTCACCTAAGACAAGTTTAATACCTTTACCTACTAAATATACTCCATATTTTTCTGATGAATTTACTCCTAAAGATTCTGGAATCAAACTATCAAATCATGAAAAGAATTTTCTTAAATATATAGGAAATGATCTTGAAACAAATAACAAATCAAATATTAATACAATAGAATCTGAATCTAGTATTAGAATTACATCAGATTCTAATACAAATAAAACAAAAATTATAATTAAACCATTTACTTTTGAATAAATACACTTAAAATTAATAAAATATAATAATTTATTAATTTATATGGAAAAATTTTTTGGATACTTAAAATCAAGTCCAGATGCTACATCACAATTTATTAATGGTGTGATGAAACAAAATTATTTAAATGAAGAGTATTGGGAAGAGGTATGTCCTTTATTAAATTTTGAAGATCCCAAAGTAGAAACTTGGGTTTTGAATAATATTGAATTGTTTAATTTAAAATATTTGGTTCGTTATGGACATTGTCTAACACTAAATGTAATTGACTATATTTTATTAAATTTAGAATTAGTTGAACCAGATGATCTTATTAAATATCAATCTTTATCTAATACTCAACTATTAGATTTTGTTAAATCTAATACTAATATTATTAACTGGATATTGATTCAAGAATATCAACATATGAATCAAGAGTTTGTAGACAAGTATGAAACTAATTTAGACTGGGATTTGATTTCAGAATATCAGTTTATGGATTTGAAATTTCTTTTAACCAATAAATCTAAAATATCTTGGCATTTAATTCCAACTAATATTCATTTCCAACAAATAATTAATCAGAGTTTTCTCAAGTTATTTGCAGATACTAATATTTGGGATGGTATTGGATGGTTAGATAATGATATTATTACTATAGATGTTTTATTGAATGAATTTCCTAGTTATCTAACATTAAAATCAATTAAATCTATTGAAAGAGCAAAAGGAGATATAATAGAACCAAACCAAAGAGATAAATTATCACAATTAGTACATAATTTAAGAATTATATCTATGACAAATAATTAAAATGATACTAAATCCTATATTAAAATTATTGATTTTTTTATACATAAAAGAATAATCAATATATATATACATAATTTAATACATGGGTATCAAAGGTTTACATAAATTTTTAGAAACATATGCGCCAAACGGAATAAAAGAAATAAATGTATATACACTTCAAGACAAAGTTGTTGCTATAGATGCATCTATATTTATATATCAGTTTGCATCAGCAATTAAATCATCTGTTGATGATTTAAAAACATCAGATGGGAAAGTAACAACACATATTTATGGTATTCTCACAAAAACACTTGGAATTTTAAAAAAGAAAATTAAACCAATTTTTGTTTTTGATGGAAAACCACCTAGTTTAAAGAAAGGAGTTTTAGATAGTCGCAAAGATACTAAAACAAATGCTAGTATAGAAATTAAACAAATAAAGAAAAAACTAAGAAAACTTCAAATTGATCTAGAACCAATGCCTGAAACTGTTGAAGATATTCAAGCCCAACTTGAAAATGTAGCAAAGGCTAAAGAGTTAGAAACTATTCTAACAAAACTACAAAAGAAAGCTGTCAGTATAACTTATAGTCAAATGGAAGAATGTAAACAAATTATTAGACTACTTGGTATACCAATAATAGAATCATTAGAAGAAGCAGACTCTCAATGTGCTGCACTAGTTAAATCAGGTATAGCTGATTTTGTAGCATCTGAAGATATGGATATATTAACTTTTGGAACACCAAAGTTGATTAGAAAGTTATCATCAAAATCAACAGTTGTTGAATATGATTTAGCTAAAATTCTATCTGAACTAGGACTAACACAAATACAATTTATAGATTTATGTATATTGTTAGGTTGTGATTATACAGGAACAATTGGAAAAGTAGGACCAAAAAAGGCATATGAATTAATTAAAACTTATGGTTCGATTGAATCAATATTAGCTTTAGATTCAGGGTTTGATCCAACAAATCCAAAATATATAGTTCCAGAAAATTTTATATATGCGGAATCTGCAGAATATTTTATAAATCCTCCAATTAAACAAATTGATTCAAATTCAATTAAATGGGCAAAACCAGATTATACAACTCTTCAAGAACTTTTAAAAACAAAATATGAATATTCTGATGAAAATATTCAAAAACTGTTTGGAGTACTCCAAGGTGGATACTATTCAGTGATTTCAGGTGAAAAGACTATGTCACAATATAATAAATCAAAATCTGAATATATTAAAAAACTTAGAGCTAGTATTAATTTTGATTCAGATTCAGACTAAGTTTATTCAAACTCATAAATTTAGGATTTGACATTATTTTATTTGCTAAAACAAAGGTTCCAATTAGTATAATAAGAACAAACATAAACATCCATACAAGTAAGAACCAAGCAAATTTAGACCAACCTTTAACACATAACCAATTTAAAGTGAAAACAACAACATATGTTACTGCAATTCTTAGTATAAGATTTGAAAAATTAAGCTTACCAGTTGTAATCATACGTGCTAATAAAAACATAAACATAAAAGTAGAAAATACCAAATAAATATATGCTGGACCACATAATTTATCTATATTTATAATATTTTTGAACATGTATATATTATATCTATAGATTTTTTTCTGTACTAAGAAATTTATTTAGTGCATAAACAAAAGTATATGGATTGGAAGCTTTAAAAAGATTTAGTTCAAGTGCAACAATTTTTGCAATAATTTTTTTAATTTTTTTCTTATCTTGCTTCTTTAATGTAAAATAAGGATTAAATTCAAAGTTCAAAGAGTTAAATTCATTATATCTTCTAGTTAAATCTTGCAAGACCTTTTGCTGATCTGGATGTTCATTTATAATAGCATCATCAAAAATATCATCTGAACCTAAACTTTGGGATGTTAGATATAAATATGTCGATTCTATTCTATTTATTTGAGATCCTTTATCTATATTTTTAGGATCTAAACTTGGAGGAATTTCTGGTTTTACGCCATTAAAACCAAATAATTTATCAATTGAATTAAAAATCCAATCTAGTATAAGTTCAATCAAGGATTTAGACTTTGGTTTATCAGTCAAAGTTGTCTGAGAACCTCCAGAAAAATTATTTCCTAACTGCCCTTGTATTCCTAATGTTAGCCCTCCCATAATAATTCCTCCTAATACTGGATAATTCAAGTCTGGAATAGGTAATCCTGATTTGTCAGATTGAAGTCCAATATAGCTTTTAACAATATCTAAAATTTTAGGATATAGGGTCTTAGCTGATGATAGTGTTAAAGTAGTACCAACTCCAATAACTAAGGCTTGAATCTTAGATTTTAAACTTTCATTTTCATATGATATAAGTGAAGAATTTGAAGACCCAGAATCTGATGTTGCACCAAATATAACATCTACTGCTTTATATGCTCCTAAAGTAGCAAAAGCAGTACCAGCAGTTACAGCAATAGTTTTTGCAGTTGAAATAATTTCTCCAACTTGTTTTACTTCATCTTCAGCAACTGATTTAAATCCCATTTGAAGTTTTAATGCTTGTATTTTAGTATTTACTGCTTGGGTTATTGCATCTTGTACTTGTTCAGTAATAATATTTGTTGTTTCTGTTATTACTGTTGAAGTTTTTGCTAGGTCCACAAGTATTTGATACAATTCTTGTTGAAGATCATAATTGTCTATAATTTCTTGAGCTTGGTTTTCAGATTGAGATTTATCAGTTAGTTTAGCAAAAAATATTTTAATTGATTCAGCTTGGGAAATATATTTAGAAATATATTCAGGTGATGCTTGAATTTGTTTAATTAATTTAGTAAGCTTGGCTTTATCTGTATCATCTAACATACCCTCTGACATTTTATTCAATATAACTCCTAAATCTGTATTTTCTTGCTCTTGTTCATCTTTATTTCTTTCTTTAAAATCTTTAAACTCATATATCTCAAACATATCAACTATTAAATTTGTTATATCTATTTTATTATCTTCTGTAAACGTTGTAATACCTTGTTCTTTCAAAAAATCAACTATATTTAAAGTATAAATATTTTGGTTTGATACTTCTAAAAGTATTTTATATAGTCGATTTGATAAGACTTTATTTACTCCAAGTTTTTTATTTCCAACATAACTAAATAAATCCATTTTTTCAACAAAATAATCTAGCTTGGAACTAGGTTCTTTGTTAACAAGCTTTAAAGATTCTTTATGTGCATTAAATATTTTTGTAAGTGTCTTAAATTGTTTTTCACTAATACCTTCATTAGATTTTAATTCATCTAAAATTTTTTCAAGAGTTTCTCTATTAACTATTAGTGCATCAAAGTTAAAATATGAATAAATTTTAAAAGTGTCTAGATCCCACTTGGGTACTTTTTTTGTTTGCTGATCAATAACATATTGTTCAAAATCTTTTATACTAAATATTGTATCTTTAGAACCAAAATATTGTTTTATACCAGTTAATGCCGATCCAACTGCAAATTTAGATTGAAAATAACCAGTTATAAAATTAAGTAAATTCCAATCTATTGATTCAGGTGATAAAGCTATTAATAAATTATAAACATACTTTCCTATCTTTGCTATCTCAGCTGGGTTGGAAGTTAAGTTTACCAACTCGTTTATCTTAGTTTCAAGTATTGAATTTCGAATTTTCTTTTTTAAATATATTTTTTGTAAAGTTTTGGCATCTGATAAAGTAACTTCTGAATCTATTAATTTTTTAAGAATAGTTTTCAGTTTGGATTCTTTAACTAATTTATGTGATTTTTTTTCATTTGTATTTAAATTTAAATATGTATGAATTGGTTGTATAATTTTGTTAATCTCTTGTTCATCTAATTTTTTTTGTGCACATTTATACATATATAAAAATATTTTAATTCCTGATAAAGTTTTATCTTTAATTTCTGATATCACACATAGATTTAATAATGACGGGTCTATTAAGTTTAATGATATCGCTTGGTTAGTTTTTAAAAAATTTAAACTTATATCTTTATTAATAGTTTTTGACATTTTACCAAAATCTAAATACTCATCTGGTATTAAGTTTAATAATTTATATAATTCACTATATATTAAGTTTTCATAGTTTATAGTAACTTGAGACTTTGATTGTCTTTTATTAACCCATTTATTTAATGATTTGTTGTATAAAACATATTCATTTATTTGATCAGATTTAGTATCATTTATACTATTATTTAATTTTTTAATTTGTGTATATGTTTCTATCTCGGAAATAGCTTCAGTTCTAAAAACATTAACATATTTATAAAATTTAATAGAGGTTTTTAAAAAATCCTTATCTGTGTTTGCTTCATTAAATAAAATAAAAAATTTGTTAGGACCAGATAATGTTGAATCTATTTCTATTCTTTGAAAGTACTTATCTATAAGAGAACTATCTGTGTTAGAAACAAAAATATCCTTTAAATCAGTTTTATTAGTTTGTTCATTATTATCCAAACTGTAAGATTTTGCAATAATTTTAATATAGTCATTAATTGTGTTAATATAATCTGTTATTAATGTTTCATCATATTTAACATTATATTTTTCTGTTTTAAAAGCTTTTGCTATTGATACTAATACTAATAGATCTATATTATAATTTTCTGGATCTATTAATGTAGGATTTAGTAAATAATTAATATAAAGTTCAAATTTTGATAAAAAATCTGTAATATCACTATCACGAATACCCAATCTATATCTCTTTAATATTTTTTCAAGAGATTCATCTAAATTAAAATCATATTTTTCTTCTAGATTACTACTATCAGAATATCCGGTTTTTTGTTTAACTATTATATAATTTTCTTCAACATTCATTTCACATAATAAATTAATATACTCATCAGTTAGTTGGTGTTTACTAATATGAACGTAATATGCTTTATATAAATCACAAAGTATATTATACTGATTTGGATCTTTATTTTTTTCATTTGTTAGTAGAACAAGTGTATAAACTGGATTAATATGTCTATTAACCTGTTCTAAATTTGTTAAACAATCATTTATTTTCTTAATATATTCATTAATATCTGCTACATCATATTTATAAACAAAAAAATCATATAATGATTTTATTTCTGATTCTGTTACTTTATTTACAGAATCTTTATCAGATAAAATATTCAAATAATCTACAATTAATTTAATTTTACAATATGTTACATAGTATAAATCATTACTCCTAGCTTCTGCTACTTGACTAACACTACTTGCTAGATTTTGTGCTGCATTAAAAATTCCTTGCATACCTCCATTTTGTATATCAATATACTGAATATTAGTATTCATAATAATAGTTAATATTATCCTAGATAATATTTTATCTAGCCAAATATTAACTTATGGGCATACCCGGATTTTTTAATGCTATTTCTAAAAAATATCATATTGGTATTGGTTCTGAACTTGTTATCAAATCACCTGATGTTTATATTGATTTTAATTCATTGATATATACATCCAAGTATATTGTTGGAAATATATTATCTAATTTTATTAAATCAAAACTTGGTTTACCATATGATCAGACAATAGAATTTAAAAATTTAATACCTAGATCTGAACTAATAAATTTGTCAAATCCTGATACGCTTGTTTCTACCCGTGATTCCATGATATTTAAGACCATTGGTCAACTTTTAGCAAATATTCTTATTCAAACTTCTAATCCATCTGTTCATGTATATTTGGATGGTGTCCCTCATATAGGTAAAATGATTGAACAAAGAAAAAGATCTTTACTAGGAGGATTGATTTCACATGCTAAAGATATAATTCAGTCTAATACTAATCCATTAGATACTAAAGAATTAGAGTATAATAAATTAGAACCCTATGTTAATTTAGATAAATCTGTTATTAAACCAGGTACAGGATTTATGGTCAAGTTAGAAACCTGGATTAAAAATAGTTATCCAACATGGACTTTAGATGGTTTTACTAATCCTGGTGAAGCAGAACATAAAATAATGGATCAACTAATAAATTCCCCACATAGCACCAATGTTGTAGTTTATTCGCCTGATGCAGATATGATTGTATTACTTTTACCTCTTGCAACCAATTTTTCAAATTCATTTTATCTAGTTAGAGATTCAATAGATAAAAAGGTTTATGATTTAAAAGTATTAGTTCAAGATATTCATTTGCATTTTACAAGTCTGACTAAACCAGATTCTCAATTAGCTGGATTATTAAATAAAATTGAACTTCTAAGATTAATTTACGATGTATGTTTTATTTATAATATATTTGGAAATGATTTTTTACCTAAATTAGATGTAATTAATATATACGATAAATCAACTATATCTAGAGTACTTACTCAATATATAAAATATTTAAGTCAAGAGATTAAATCTTATTCTTTAGAAAAATCATTTTTAACTAATCCAACAGAATCATCTGGAATTAACTGGACAGGTTATTCTCGATGGCTTGATTTATTAGACAAAGAATTTCCTTATCCTATCCCTGAAAAACCATTTTCTAACTCAAATATAATATCACAGTTAAATCCATCTAATTATCATGATCAGATATGGTCTTTAAATAATTGGGGTAAAGGTTTTTATTCTAAACTCCCAGATAAAAATGTTTGGATAAAAGATTCATTTTATTCAAATACAGTTTTCTTTGAACCCAATCAATCTATAGATTCAATAGTATGTGATTATTGTATTGGTGTTTTAATGATAGGGTTACTATATACCAAAGTATATACAACAAAGTTAACACCAGAAGAAAATCAAATTTTAACCCTGTGGTATTATCCACATCATAAAGCTCCATTAATTCAAAATATATGTGAATGGCTTGGAACTCAATCTAATAAATCTTTAAAAGAAAATATTCGTACACATTTGAAATTGAAACTGGAACGTTTTCCAGTTCCATTTGTTCCAACATATATATTTCAACTATACTATGTGATACCAAGGTATAATGATTTTATAGATTTGGTTGGACAAAGTTATAAATCATCCTATCCTGAACTACCACAACATCAAATATATGAACAATTTATTAACCAATTGATATGGGATAAAAAAAAATCTCGAGTTAATCTACAAGAACTTGTTGATTGTAATACCCAAAGATTCATAGATAAATGTGTACCTTTGCTTAAATCTAAATTAAATGATCATTGGATTAATTTGGTATTTGATCCAATTGATTGGATTAATTTGGTATCTGAATCCAAAAAACCTGCACATGATAAAACTGTGTAACAGTAGGTTTAGGATTTACATACCATGCAAAATCAAATTTATCATTTCCTAAATGTTCATGTAATAATGTACAAATTATTTCATTAACTTCTTGAGAATCAGGTTTCCAATCCATTGTATAGTAACTATTCCATAAAATCCAATGATATGTTTGATTAGGTAAATTATATCTAAATCGTGTAGGTTTAAATACCCATCCAGTTAACTTATCCTCAAATATCAACTTGATAATATCTGCTGGATATGTTATACTAATTAATGCATTTTTTTCTATTTGAGTATTATAATCTGGTCTACATGTTTCACTATTTGGTAACCAAGGATATATACTAGCTAGTCTATCCAGCTCTACTAAACTCGAATCAATCTGTCTTTGTAACATAAATTAAACTAAATTTAATTTATGTTGGAACAAATATTTTTTTCAATTATTTTTTAATATCAGGATAGTTTAATTTAAACCATTCAACAGTCTCTCCAATACCTAATTCAAGAGATTTAAATTTATAATTTGGAAAGTATGATCTAAATAAACTATTGGATGCAGTTTTTTTAAACTGCCCATCAGATTTTGTAGTATCGTATTGAATTGGTCCATCAAAATCAAATTCTTTAGCTATTAATTCACTAATATATCCAATTGATACTTCATCTAATGGATCTGGTGCCAGAATTATTGGGTCTGGTAATTTATAATTTTCTAATACATTTAACACACATCGTGCCAAATCATGTGAATGAATAAATTGACGTAAAGGTTTACCAGATCCAGAAATAACAAATGGTGATTTATTTAATTTAGCTAACCAACATTTATGAATTAATCCAGGAATTACATGTGAAGACTCTAAATTAAAATTATCATTTGGTCCATAAATATTTGTTGGAATAATACAAACCCAATTATATCCATATTGTTTTGAATATGCACGAATACCTACTTCTAGCATTCTTTTTGCATATGCATAAGGAGCATTTGATGGATGTGGTGGACCTGCATGTAGTATTGTTTCATCTATTGGATAGGTTGTTTTATCAGGAAATATACAAGTTGATAAACAACCAATTAGTCTATTTATTTTTAATTCATGAGCTGCTTTTAATACATTTGAGTTAATAACAAGATTAGAATCTAACATATCAACTGGATATTCCATATTTTTATATAACCCTCCAACATTTGCAGCCAAATGTATAATAACTGTAGGATTAATACGTCTAAAATGTTCTAAAGTTAAATCATAAACAAGTAAATTAACATCTGAACTAGAAACAAAAACAAATTCGTATTGAGGATAATCTGATTGTAGAAATTTAATAGCAGAACCAACTAAACCAGAACCTCCTGTAACAAGTATTTTTTCCATATATTATATTAAAGGTATTTCTTCTTTATATTAGTTATTATTTCATCATAATCTATTTTAGATGCATTTGATGATCCAAGTAGCTGGATTACTTTATCTTTATTTCCTTCCATATGTGCAGAAATTATATCTCCTATTGTTTCTGTTTGAGTATATAAATCTGAACTAGCATCTGAGTCTGTATCCAAGTTAGTATCTGAGTCTGTATCCAAGTTAGTATTTAATTCTTGGGTAAAAATTTGTTCTAAATCTTCTATTTGTTCTAATAGATCAAATGGTTTTCCGAATTCTTTAACAAATTTATCAATTATTTCAAATTTAGTATCTAAAAACTCTATAATAGTATATTGAAGATTTGTTTTTGATATTTCAAGACCTGTATCCAAAATAATATTATCAAGTTGATCATACCAATCAATAAATATATCAATTGATGATTCATTTAATAGATAAAATGTTTTAATCCATCCCAATCCAGTTCTAATATCTAGTTCTAAATATATTTGGGAACAATCCATTTATATAATTAATATTTCAGACAATTTAATTCCATAAATTAACGCGTTTAGACTCGGGGATATACATTGGATGTGATGGATCTATCAAATATACTTTGACAAATTCTGGAATATTTGAAAGAATTTGATTTGTTCGATATCTTCCTGGAGCATGGGGATCTGTTCGTAAACGTTTGATTAGTTCTTCTTGTCTAATTTTTTGTTTCCATACATTTGCATAAGATTTATATAATAGTTTATATTGGTGTGTAAGAGCTTGAGATTGTGTTAATACTCTAGTACAAATTGTTACAGCAGTATAATCAGCAATATTTTCACCAAGAGTAAGCTGTCCAGACACATTATGACCAAGTATTTTAATAGAGTTAAATTGTTTAATAAGTGGTTTAGTTCTTTTAACATATGCAGATATATCAGACGGTGTCCACCATTGTGAAAGTTGTCCTTTAGAATTAAATTTTCTACCTTGGTCATCAAACCCATGAGAAATTTCATGTGCAATTACTGTTCCAATCCCACCTAAATTTTCTTCAAAAGAAGCCGTCAAAGAAAAAAATGGTTCTTGTAAAATACCTGCAGGAAAAACAGTTTGATTCATTTGAGGATTATAATATGCATTAACATCATAACAATTCATATGCCATTCACCCATATTTGGTTTAGTTCCTAGTTTGACTAATTGAGTTTTTGAATTAAATATAGAATATGCTAATAATGTTTCAACTAAATTTTTTGATTCCTTCATGCTAAAAATATCGAATAATGGACTCCAATCTTTATATACATTTGTATGACCTATTAGTACTTTCATTGATTTAATTTTTTCAACAGCAAGTTTTTTTGTTTCTAAATTCATCCATCCAGATCCTACAATTAAATCACATGATGCTAATTTTATTTTATTAATCATTTCTGCAATATAGTCTGTTGTTGATACATCATAAAATAGTTTAATATATTCTTTTCCAATTAATTCACCAACTATTCCACCCATAATTTCTACAATTTTAATATCTGGAGATTTTTGTTTTTCAGTTCCATTTAAAACAGTTTCAAAAAAATCAAAACATAAAGTTTCACACTCTGTAGATAAAAATCTCCCTAATCTTACAAATATCCATAACTTAATATACTCTACAAACATATCTGGATGTTCTGATTTAATTAGATTTTCTAATGTTTTAAAATAATCAAAATTAAAACAATTAATTTTACCCAAGTACTTGTTTATATTAGGATTAAGATTACTTAATGATTTAAAAATTTGTCTTAAATCTAAACTAGGAATTAATGATTGAATATCATCTAAACTAACAATATTATAAATATTATCAACATTTCTTCTTTTAACATTTGGAAGAAGAGCAGTAGCTATTTTCTTTTCAAAATTAAATATTTTTTTAGCTAACCCTGATCTAATATTTTCTGTTAATCCAGGTCGAGTAATCAATAAATATTTTTCAATAAATCCAATATATTTTATTCGAATAGATTCATATGATGGCTCCAAATAGTATTCTTTAGATGGTAATAAACAATCTGATTCAACAATATTTATAATATATTCATCTCTTGATTTAAGATCTTGTCCAACATAAACTAATAATAATGGACATAAATCAAATACTGAAAGTACTCCTAAAATATAACCTAAATCTTGTTTTAAATCTAGTAGTTTATATAGTGCATCTAGTGGTAGAGTTTTTAATTTATTTCTTGTTTCATAATCTGAAATTTTTCTATACAAATCAACAATTAATTTTTGTTCTGGATTAAGACTTGATAAAGTTGTGGAATTTAGTGTTTGTAAAATATCATTAATTTGAGAGTTAATTTTAGTTGAAATAATATTAAATGTAGAATATCTAGAATAGTCATCAGGAAGAGTAAAATTTTTAAGCCAGAGAGAATTAGTATGACTATAATAGTCTGTAAAAGTTTCCTTTAATACACTCATTTTATATAACCAAAGATAAAAAAATTGTCACAGGACTATTTTTAAGAAAAAATTGTCACAGGACTATTTTTAAGAAAAAATTGAAAAATTAATATATTGGATATACGACTATTATAATCTCTCATATAACAAAATGGGAAAGAATTTAATTGGCGGCAATAAGCAAAAAGGCAAAAAGAATCATGCACCAAAACAAAAATCGGTGCCTATTAATGAAATTACACCTGACAATAAAACAAGATTTGTTGCTCAGGTTACCAAGAATTTAGGTTCATATAGAGTTGTTGTTGAAACTTATCCAACAAATGATTCATATAATACACTAATTCCTGGATCTTTTAGAAAACGAATCTGGATTAACACAGGAGATTATGTATTAATCGAGGTTTCAACAGAACTTACTGGTAATAACTGTTTTATTATTCACAAGTATGACGGTAATGAACTTGATGAACTAGTTGGATTAGGTCTTCTAACTTTGAAGCATAAGGATGATGATGGTGATAATAATTTTGAGTTTCAGGAAGAATCAGCAGAAGAAGAGCAATCTGATTTTTTTAGTAAAATATAATTTTATTTTATTTTATTTGTTAATTCAAGCAAAATTTTACATGTAGTTTTTTTATTTATAAATCTTTGAGAAGGAACTTGATTACATTCTAAAATTGTTGGTGTTGTAACTAAATCAATTAATTTTTCTAGTTCAGTATATCCACCAACAAAATATTTTGTTTTACCCATATATATAATTTTTGGATAAGATGTATATGATGGAGGAACAAGTTCTAAATCTGGGTCTTGAACTTGTTCACTATTAATACTACAATTAATTTCATCCAATTTATTAACTATATCATATTTATGTAAAATATTTAAAGCTTTTAATGAATAACCGCAATTTTCTAAATAAAATATTTTAAACATTATAATTTAAATATACATTTTATTTATCTAAATACATTATATAATGACATCATTAACTAGCTATTTACTTGTAATTTTAATCGTTGGAATTATTTTACTTACAATTACTTATACAACTGACTTTTCATTTCCTATTGGACCAATTAATATGGGTAATTTTTTTGATAATTCTACGGAATCTTCTTCTTCATGTTCAAATATAGAATATGAAAAAAATATAAAATCTCTACAACAACACAAACCTAACAAAAATCAAGTTCAAAATAAACTTTCAACTACAAAAGTTCAATCAAACCCAGATAGATTAGAAACAAAAGAAGAACCAATTGATATTTCTAACTTTTTAATAGATAATAACTTTGATTCTGATAACATA
>Ga0114973_10000844_pt1 | contig 23021 bp, 12 predicted proteins | sample M_140807_MF_Meta_FD_87025 | JGI IMG/M metagenome (GOLD analysis project Ga0114973, IMG submission 87025) | Freshwater microbial communities from Lake Montjoie, Canada to study carbon cycling - M_140807_MF_MetaG | ecosystem: Environmental > Aquatic > Freshwater > Lake | place: Lake Montjoie...
CCGAGGCTGCCGCTGCCCCCGGTCACGGCCATCGTGACAGTGAGCGCACGCGAATCGGCGTCGACGAATGGCGTCATCCCCCGGGGCCACACGAGGTTACTCCGACGGTCGACCTGCACCCAGAAGGCGATCGGCACGTTGATGAGCGGCGTGCCCCGCTGGCCGATGAAGATCTGGGTCGTGGCAACGTTCGACGACTTGCTGTTCAGCGTGTCGACAAGGTTTGTCGAGAGCGTCTGCGGGGCCAGCGAGCCTGCAGGTGGCGTGTATCTCACGTTGCCGGCCACGAAATACTGGTTGAGTGCGGCGAGTGCGTTCGTTCCGCCGAGGCTGACCGGAGTGAATGTCAGGGCCGAGGGCAAGCCGCCGACTGCAACGGTGCTCGTACTTGTCGCCTCGAGCGTCCCCGTCGGCGCCGTCACCGTTACCCGGAACGTGGTCGCATCGCTGATGGTCGGGTCGGTGTCGCTAAAGGGCGCGAGCGTGTAGGCGAGCGACACCTGCGTGGCCTCGCTGGTCGTAAACGAGGCCGGCACAAGGTTCACGACGGGACCGGAATTCACTGGGATCATCGTGACGACGCTTGTTCCCGAGGCATGCTGCAAGCCGGCGACCGCAGACATCGTCACCCGCTGTGAGGCCGTGCTGTTGGTCACCGGCGTGAAGGTGACGGCACCGGCCTTCGTGAAATACTCGTTCAGCTGGCTCTGCGTGCCTTGGACCTGCCAGCCTGCCGCCGCGGAGCCCGTCGGCGTGATCGTGCCTCCCGTCACTGCCTGTGTCGTGCAGGTGAGCGTGCCCCCGGCCAGACCGTTGGCAAGCGCCAGCGTCGCGGTGACGGGAGAGTTTGTGAAGCCGGCAAGCGGCCCGCCGGGCCACGTGAGCGGAGCGTCGGTTGCATTCTCGTTGACCGCGAACGACGTGCCGGCGACGACCGGTCCCGAGGGCACGACCGTGCCCCAGGGGCCGAACGAGAACGTGACCGTGGCCGGGTCGGCAAGACTCCCAAACTCGAACGGAACCGGATAGGCGCCGATCTGCGGCTTGCCAGGCACGAAATTCTGGTCGTTTTCGTCCTGCGGAAATCCGTACGCCGGTCCCATCAGGGCCCCCTGATTGTCGACGACCGGTGTGACCGACGGCCCGTATTCGAATATCCGATCGCCATCCGTCGTCTTCGCCACGTGCATGAAGCGGGCGTAGTTGTTGTAGTTCTGCCCGGCGGGATACCAGTTCGTCTGCGTGCTCCAAACCTGTGAGTTCGCTCCTTGTGTGCCGTCTGCGGGCAGGAGGGCAACACCGCGGTTGAGGGCCGCCACGATCTGTGTGCCGATCGGCGTGCCCGCCCCGACGTAGCCGCTGGGATTCAGAAATGTGCCGGTGCAGCCATACACCTGATAGCCGGCCGATCCGTAGAGCGACACGCTCGTCGCGTTGAGCGGGCTGTCGATCTCGAACCAATCGGTTGCGGCGGTGCCTTTGGTGCCGTCCTTGATAAACCGGAGGGAGTGGTTGAAGCCCCCATTGCCATCGGGCTTGGCCTGCGCATTCCCTGTCCAGAAATCATTCTCACCGGGGAAATATGTCCGGATATTCTTCATTCCCGGCTGGCCCGGCCCGCCGAACAACGTTTGGAGGTCGTCATTCCAGGCGGTCTGGAACGGAATCGGCATGTTGGTGATGCCGTAGCTCAGCGGGCTGATGATCCAACCTAGGCTGGCGCTGTACAGGTTCTGGTAGGCATTCTTCAGGGCGGCCTTGGCAGGGCTCTGCAGGTTTTGTTCGGCGTTGATGAACGGCGTGTATGCATCCAGGATCTTGTTTCGCAGGAGCGTGGTCGGCTGCCCCAGTTCGAGCGTGGCGGACGTGCCCGTTACCGGCATCGACCAGAAATTCACCTGCGTTGAGTCGATGGTCAACGTGGAGCCTTGGAGCTTCGTGAATTCCAGCTCGGTGTAGACGAATGAGGGCTGCACGCCGGGCCAGTTGTTGTTGGGGAATCCCGGAGGAGTGACGTTGCTCCCCGAACCCGTGTAGGTCACGTAGGGTGGCTGGCCCCAGGAATCGGGGACGGCGACGACGAAGATGGCACCGCCATCCAGGTTGTCTAACGACGCCAGCGTGATCTCGCTGATGCCTCCCGTCACCGGAGGAATCGGGCCGCTGGCCGGCCGGTTGATCTTGATGCCATCGATGGTGCCGGTCGAGGGTGCCTGGCCGTATGCATCAAACCTGCCGATGTTGCTACCGGTAGTCGTCGTCAGTCGCGTCGGCGTGTCTTTTGTCGTGTAGCCGATCGCGTAGAGCGTGTAGTCGGCAAGCCCGGTATGGTCGACCAGCGGGATCGTGAATGTGAGCAGCGCCCGCGATTCGAGCTGCTCCATGGCAACGGCGGCCGACCGGCGACGAAGCCGGCGGGTGACGCGACCACGCCGTGAGAAAAACGTCACAGGCGTCATGAGCGGGTTCCAGAGAAGGGCGACTCAACCCCATTCTGTACCCGGAGAATCATGCTGCGATCAGGAATGCGTAATCGGCGTTCCGAGCGCAGAAATCGCGAGGAGACACGTCGCTTGGAGTGATTTCTGAAATCAACGCCAGCGGCGAAACGGCTCGTAGATGCGGATCGTGAGCAGCAGTTCGCTGGCCGTGTACGCGGAGGTGACCCCGATGGTATCCAGGGGTACGCCCGACTGGACGCTGGTGACCGTCGTCGAACCCGAGCCGATCGAGAAGAACCGGTAGCCGAGATCCAGCGCGACCCGCTCCGTGAGGTCGCAGAGTACGCCGCCGCCGGCCTGCCACGCGAAACTGCTCACGCTGTCGGCACCGGCGGCGACCACGTTCGCTGCCGGAAACTCCGAGTTGGTGGCGAAGCGGTAGCCACCGGCGCCGATGCCGCCACCAGCGTAGACGCCCAGCCGTTCCGTGAGGTCGAGATCCCGCCAGAGATTCACCATGGTCGACCAGCCATCGGCGGCCCGCACGCTGGAGACGGCATCCGCGCTGCCGGAGACCTGGCCGATCGGATCTCGATAACGCCCCTCGAACTCAAGCCGCAGTCGGCCGCTTACCCGCTCGAAGGCAATACCGGCCGCGCCGCCGGCTGTGAAGAGTGGTTCATTGACCGACGGCGGCTCGTCGACCGTCAGCGTGCCCCAGGACGATCCCACGATGCCCGACAGGTAGAACCGGCGGTCTCCCTCTTCGACCTGCCGCAGATCGACCGGCTGGAAGATCTCTTCCGAGCGGAGTTCCCTTTGGCATGCCGACGATGGCACGATGAGAAGGCCGACGACGCAAGCCAGGCCCATAGAAATCCGCATAACACACTCCCTTTCCGAAGGCATTCCCCCGTTCACCGGCCGAATCCGCACAGGCGGCACACCCACCCTAACGGGTGGTATCGACGCGAGGACAACCGGGAAATCGCGAACAGACGGATCGAGCCGCAGACTCACCGCGATCAGCGGCGACCGACCAAATCAACGACCGCAAGGCCCGGGCAGGTTGCCCAGCCTTCCAAGACAACAGTCATTCTTGGCTGTTTGAATCGGTCAGCCCGTCCATCAGACGCCCCCATGGACGAACGTGTCGTCGCCCGGGCCAGAAAAGCGTTGCCCTTGGTGACGATCGCGCACTCTTCCTCATTGGCAAGGTTCCAGATCCGCTCATGTCGTCGCTGGCGAGGCCGAAATCCTTGAGATGCTGCTGCCGGGAAACCGCCAGAAGTGGGACAGGCTTGAGCCTGTCACGGCTTTGAGTGTCGGCGTCTCACGCAGCAGCGAGCCCCCAGACGTAGCTGCTGCCCTTCGCATGAATCCAAAAGGCTCATGGACAAGAGCCGTTGCGGCCTGCGATTATAGTTCTTTCTGATCGCGGCCTCGCAGGAAAAACCCATGACGCGCAGGGCAGCCCCCCCGGGCAAAGTTCGTACGGCCATCGTCGGCCTCGGCTTCGGGGCCGAGTTCATCCCGATCCATCAGCGGCATCCGCAGGCCGAACTCGTCGCCATCTGCCAGCGGTCGAAAGAGAAGCTCGACCAGGTGGGCAAGTCCTACGGCGTCGAGCGTCGCTACCAGCATTTCGCCGATCTCCTGAAGGACGGTGAGATCGACGCCGTCCACATCAATTCGCCGATTCCGGACCACGCGGCGATGTCGATCGCGGCATTGGAGGCCGGCAAGCACGTCATGTGCACTGTGCCGATGGCAACGAGCGTCGAGGATTGCAAGAAAATCGTCGACCTGACGGCGAAGACGGGCCTCAGATACATGATGGCCGAGACGGTCGTCTACGCCCGCGAGTTTCTCTTCATCAAGCAGATGGCCGACGAGGGGGAACTCGGCACGATCCAGTTCGTGCAGGCGAGCCACCAGCAGGACATGGACGGCTGGCCGAACTACTGGCCGGGCTTGCCGCCGATGCACTACGCGACCCATTGCGTGGGCCCGTGTCTGGCCCTCCAGCGGCTCGACGCAGAGGAGGTGAGCTGCTTCGGTTCGGGTCGGATCCGCGACGAACTCGTCAAGCACTACGGGTCGCCATTCGCGATCGAAACCGCCCACGTGAAGCTGCGAAAGAGCGACGTCGTGGCCCGGGTGATCCGCTCGCTCTTCGACACCGCCCGGCAATACCGCGAGAGTTTCGACGTCTACGGCTCCAGGAAGAGTTTCGAATGGCAGCTCTGCGAAGGGGAGGAGCCGGTGCTCCACACGGCGAAGCTGCCGGAGCCGGAAATCCCCCGGCGGATGCCGGTGCCCGACTTCGCCAATCTTCTTCCCGAACCGATCCAACGCTTCACCACGGGCGGGGTCTATGATGCAGACGATCACCAGCATCTGTCGTTCACGCAGGGCGGTGGCCACGGCGGCAGCCACCCCCACCTCGTGCACGAGTTCGTGACGGCCGTCGTCGAGGGCCGCGATCCGTATCCCAATGCGAAGCAGAGCGCCAACTGGACCTGCACCGGGATTCTGGCCCACGAGTCGGCCATGAAAGGTGGCGCGATCATGAAGCTGCCAGAGTGGACCTTCTCGCAGTAGGACAGCCTTCCGCCTGCCACAAAAACGGGAGCCCCCAATGAGCGCACGCAGCCTGCCTTTCCTCGGCGCGATCCTCGGCGTCCTCGTGGCCACCGCCGCTCCCGCGGCCGAAGCCCCGGTCAGGGTTCTCTTCCTCGGCGACGACGGCCACCACCAGCCTGCCCAGCGGTTCGCGCAGCTGCAGCCCGTGCTCGCCACGCGCGGCATCGAACTTGTCTACACCGACAAACTCCCCGACCTCGACCCGAAGGTCTTGGCGGCCTACGACGTATTGGCCGTCTACGCCAACATCGACAGCCTGACTCCCGAGGGGGAAGCCGCCATCCTCGACTTCGTCCGCGGCGGCAAGGGGCTCGTGCCGCTGCACTGCGGGAGTTTTTGCTTTCGGAATTCGCCCGCCTGGATCGACCTCGTCGGGGCCCAGTTTCAGAAGCATGGCACGGGTGAGTTCCGCACCGTCAACGTCGCGTCAGAACACCCCGTCATGAACGGCTTCGGCGGCTTCAAGAGCTTCGACGAAACCTACGTCCACACGAAGCACAACGACCGCGGCCGAACGGTCCTCGAAGAGCGGGTCGAGGGGGATCACCGCGAGCCATGGACCTGGGTTCGCACCGAGGGGAAGGGCCGCGTCTTCTACACGGCCTGGGGCCACGACCAGCGGACATGGAGCCATCCGGGCTTTCAGAACCTCGTCGAGCGCGGCATCCGGTTCGCGGCGGGGCGTGAACCGTCGGCGGCCGGGCCCTACGTCGATCATCCGGCGATGACAAAGCCGCCGGCGGGCCTCGAGCCCTTCGCCTATGAGACGGCGAAGATTCCCTTCTACCGGCCGGACGTGGATCGGAACGACATGAAGAGTGGCGGGGAGGAGATGCGGATGCAAAAGCCGCTCGGGCCGGAGGAGTCGCGGAAGCACGCGATCACGCCCGAGGGCTTCCATGTCGAGCTCTTCGCCTCGGAGCCGCTGCTCGCCGGCAAACCACTGGCTCTCGCGTTCGACGGCGACGGCGCCGTCTACGTGGCCGAGAGCGTCGACTACCCGAACGACCTCGTGGAGCCGGCCTCCGAGAAGCCGGACGCCCCGGTCGACGGCCACGACCGGATCGTGAAGCTCACCGACACCGATGGCGACGGGAAAGCCGACCGCCGCGATGTGTTCGCCGAAAGTTTGTCGATCCCCACGAGCATGCTCGCCCACGCTGGCGGTCTGATCGTGACGATGGCCCCCAACACCCTCTTCCTCGAGGATACCGACGGAGACGGAAAGGCCGACCTGCGGAAGGTGCTCTTCAGCGGCTGGGGCACCCGCGACACGCACGCCGGCCCGAGCAACCTCACCTGGGGGCTCGATGGCTGGGTCTACGGAATGGTGGGCTACTCCGGCTTCTCCGGCGAGGTTGGCGGGGAGAAGCACCAGCTCGCGAAGGGTTTTTTCCGGTTCATGCCCGACGGATCGAGGTTCGAGGCCCTGCGGAGCACCAACAACAACTCCTGGGGCTTCGGTTTCAGCGAGGAGGGGCTCGTCTTCGGTTCGACCGCCAACGGCAACCCGAGCGAGCACATGCCGCTCGCCAACCGCGTCTACGAGCGGGTCCGTGGCTGGAGTGCCACGACGCTCGGCGGCATCGCCGGCACGCCCGAGATGGAACTGGCGCCGAAGGCCGGCACCGCCGGAGAGTCTGTCGCCATCCGGCAGGTCGATCACCACGGCCGGTTCACAGCGGCCGCCGGCCACCGGCTCTATACGGCCCGTTCGTATCCGCGCGAATACTGGAACCGCACCGCGTTCGTCTGCGAGCCGACGGGCCACATCGTGGCCGCATTTACGGTCCAGCCGCAGGGAGCGGCGTTTACCAGCCGCATGGCCTGGGACCTCGTCGCAAGCGACGACGAGTGGACCGCGCCGATCCAGGCCGACGTCGGCCCCGACGGCCAGATGTGGGTGATCGACTGGTACAATTTCATCGTCCAGCACAACCCCACGCCGGCCGGCTTCGAGACCGGCAGCCGTGGCGCCTACGTCACGCCGCTGCGCGACAAGACGCACGGCCGCATCTGGCGGATCGTGCACGGCGACTCGCCGACCGTCTCACGGAGGTCGCTCGCCATGGCGACACCGGATGAACTCGTCGCCGCTCTGCGGGACGACAACATGTTCTGGCGGGAGCGGGCCCAACGAAAGCTCGTCGAGCGGGCGGCAGGCCGGTCGGACGGCGGCCGCGACGTGGTGCCCGCGCTCATCCGGCTCGTCGAGGATTCAGCGGTCGATGCCATCGGCCTGAATCCCGCGGCGATCCATGCGATCTGGACGCTCCGGCAGCTCGGCGCACTCGAGGGCCAGTCCGCGGATTCGCTCGTCCTCGCGCGGGTTCAATCGGCGCTTCTGCATCCTTCGGCCGGCGTGCGGATGAACGCCGTCAAGGCGCTGCCCCGCGATGCCGGCACGCTCTCCAAGGTCGCGGGCTCGGGGGTGGCAGCCGATCCCGCGCCGCTCGTGCGGCTGGCCGTCCTCGAAGCCCTCGGTGAATTTCCGTCATCGGCCGAGGCGGGAACGCTCGTCAACCAGATGCTCGCCGACCCACGGACGCTGATCGACCCCGTGCTTGCCGACGCGGCCACGAGCGCCGCGGCCATGCAGGCGGCCCAGGTTCTGCCTGGGCTCATCTCCGCATCGCCCGCCGACACGAAACCCTCGCCGCAGCGGCTCGCGCTCGTCGAGCGGGTCGCCGAGCACGTTGCCCGTGGGGCCGATGGCGCCGCGCTGGCCAAGCTGCTCGTGCAGCTCCCCGATGCGTCGCAGATCTTTTCGACAGCGGCGCTCGCTGGCCTGGCCCGCGGCTGGCCGAAAAACACGCCCGCGACACTCGGCCCCGATGCCGACGACGCACTCGTGAAACTGGTCGACACGCTGCCATCGAACGTGCAGGGACAGGTCGTCACGCTCGCCCAGCACACCGGCAGCAAGGCGCTCGATTCGCGGATCGAGCGGATCAGCAATGCACTTGTGGCGACGATCGACGACGGAATGGCGGCGGATGCGGAACGGATCTCGGCGGCCGAGCGGCTCGTGCAACTGCGGCCCGCCGACGCGGCCGTCGTCGATCTGCTCATGCGGCGGGTGGGTGGAAAGAGCGGCCCGGAGATGTCCGCCGGCCTGATCGCCGCGATCGGGAAGTCAACGGCGTCCGAGGCGCCTGCGGCGATCCTCGACCGGCTCGGATCCTTCACTCCGCCGGTCCGCGAGGCCGCGGTCCGGACCGTGCTCGCCAACCGTGAATGGGCGGTTGCGCTCGTCGCGCGGCTGGAAAAGAAGCTCGTGTCGCTCGGCGATATTCCAATTGCGGAACGCGCGAAGCTCACCGACCATCCCGACCGGCAGATCCGCGACCGCGCGAAGAAGATCCTCGCATCCGGCGGCGGCCTGCCCAACGCCGACCGCCAGAAGGTGATCGACGAGATCCTGCCGGTCGTCGCCCGCGGCGGCGATGCGACTCGCGGCAAACTCCTCTTCAAGGAGCAGTGCGGGAAGTGCCACATGCATTCAGGCGAGGGGGGCAAGGTCGGCCCCGAGCTCACCGGGATGGCCGTCCATCCGGCGCATGAACTCTTGATCCACATTCTCGACCCGAATCGTTCGGTCGAAGGCAACTACCGCGGCTACACCGTCTCGACCGATGATGGCCGGGTCGTGACCGGCCTGCTCGCCAGCGAGAGCCGCACGGCGATCGAACTGGTCGATGCCGAGGGGAAGCGGGTGGCGATCCAGCGGGACGAGATCGATGAATTCCAGCCGTCGCCCAACTCGCTCATGCCGGTGGGATTCGAGAAGCAGATCAAGCCGGAGGGGTTCGGCGACCTGCTCGCATTCCTCACGAAGCGGGGGAAGTTCGTGCCGCTCTCGCTCGAGAAGGTGGCCACGGCCGTGAGCACGAGAGGCATGTTCTACGATCCCAAGAACCCCGTGGAGCGGCTCGTTTTCCCCGACTGGGGGCCGAAGCAGTTTCAGGGCGTGACATTCACCCTCGTCGATCCGCAGGGCGACCGCGTGCCGAACGTCGTCATGCTCCACGGTCCGAACGGGTATCTCCCGCCCAAGATGCCGAAGAGCGTCTCGCTCTCGATCGACGCGCCGGTGAAGGCGTTGCACCTGCTCGGCGGCGTCGCCGGCTGGGGATTTCCAGCCGCCAACAAGGGGTCGACGTCGATGATCGTACGGCTGGTCTACGCCGACGGCCAGAGAGAGGAGCACCCCCTCGCCAACGGCGAACACGTCGCGGATTACATCCGGCGGGTCGATGTGCCGCAGAGCGAGTTTGCGTTTGACCTCGGGGGCCGGCAGCTCCGCTATCTGCGGATCCAGCCCCGGCGGTCCGACCCGCTGGCCGCGATCGAGTTCGTCAAGGGCAACGACGCCACCGCGCCGATCGTGATGGCGGTGACGGCCGAGATGCCCTGAGACGGCGAGCCGCTCGCCGACTGCCGCGGCCATCGTACTGGACGCACCCGCGCGGTCGTGCCTGGTATGATGCCAGCCGTTCGGATGGGGAGACCGGCCCGTCGGCCGTCGCGGATGGCAGCGGAATCGAATCGGGGCACATGCGGAGCCACACGACGACCATGGATCACACGACGTTCCCCACCGCGCCGCTCTCGCGTCGGGCGTTCGCCACGGTGGCGGCACTCGCCGCGGCCGCCCCGGGACTGTCGGCGGTCGCCCGCACCGCGGCCGACCCCGCCTACCAGATCCGCAATCGGGGAATCCGCCACTCGGTGATGGGCTGGTGCTTCAATCCGATGCAGGCTCCTGTGCTCGCCCGGCACGCCCTGGAGATCGGGCTCGTGGGCATCGAGGGGATCGACCGCATGCACTACCCGGAGGTGCGGCGGCTCGGACTCGATATCTCGCTCGTCGGGAGCCACGGCTTCGCGAAGGGCCCGTGCAACCCCGCCTTCCGTGACGAGGTGGTGGCGAAGCTCGACGAGGCGATCGACGTGGCCGCCGACGTCGGCAGCCGGAAGGTGATCACGTTCACGGGCATGCGGTTCGACGGCATGGATCCCGACCGGGCGGCGGCCGGCTGCGTCAGCACAAGGACGTGATCGGCCACGTCCACACGGCGGGCAACCCCGGCCGCGGCGAACTCGACGACACTCAGGAGATCAACTATCCGGCCGTGATGCGGGCCCTTACCGCGATCGGCTACCACGACTTCGTGGCCCACGAGTTCATCCCGACCTGGGACGATCCCGTGCTCGCCCTGCGGCACGCGGCGATGGTGTGCGACGTGTGAGGCAGGCCGCGGACGGCCGCGGCATTTCCACCAGTCTTCGATCCAATCGCCGCAGTGCGAGTCGTCGCGATGGCGGAAGGGTCGGTCACCGGAAGCCCGGCAGACGGTAGGCAGTCGAGGTGCCGACGAGTAGGCTATCGAGATGTCTGCGGGGTCGTGACACACTGCCGGCCCGGCGCTACGAGGGAGAAACTCCGGTGTCATTTCGGGCCGCTTTGATCCTGATCGCGGTTGTCGCCGCGGCATTCCCCCAGGGCCGCGTGCACGCGGCCGACGCCCCGGCTCCGCGGGGGCGATTCCTCAAGGGCGTTTTCGAGTCGAGCACGATCTTCCCCGGCACTCGCCGCGAATGGTCGGTGTACGTGCCTGCCGAATACTCCGGGGCCGAGCCGGCGCGGTTGATGGTATTTCAGGACGGCCCCGCCTACGCGAAGGCCGATGGGCCGTATCGGGCACCGCTCGTGTTCGACGACCTCATCGCGAAGGGCGAGATGCCCGTGACGGTCGCCGTGTTCGTGACGCCGGGCACGATTCCCGCGGCGGGTCCGGGTTCGAAAGACCGCAGCAATCGCTCGTTCGAATACGACTCGCTCGGCGATCGCTACGCGAGGTTCCTCGTCGAGGAACTGTTGCCGGCGGCGCTCGACGGCCTGAGCGTTTCCGCCGAACCGCGGCACCGGGCGATCTGCGGACAGTCGTCGGGCGGCATCTGTGCCTTTACGGCCGCCTGGGAGCGGCCCGACCAGTTCGGCCGGGTGATGAGCCACATCGGAAGTTTTACCGACATCCGTGGCGGCTACGCGTATCCGGTGCTCGTGCGGAAGACGAAGGACAAGCCGAAGCCGGTCAAGGTGTATCTCCAGGACGGCCGCGACGATCTCGACAACCTGTTCGGGAACTGGCCGCTCGGCAATGCCGACATGGCGGCCGCCCTCGCGTTCGCCGGCTACGACCAGCGATTCGAGCTGACCGACGGCGGACACAACGGCAAGGCGGCCGGTGTGATCTTCGCCGACGGCCTGCGCTGGCTCTGGTCCGACATGCCGCCGCAGTCGGCAGCCCGGGGCGAGGCCGAGAAGCCGGGCAAGTGGGAGCCGCATCCCCTCGCCGTGCCGAAGAACGACGTGCCGAAGGGCCGGGTCGAACGGATGCCGCCCTTCGAGTCGAAGATCTTTCCAGGCACGGTGCGCGACTGGGCGATCTACGTGCCGGCGCAGGCCAAGTCCGACGTGCCGGCCGCGGTCATGGTCTTCCAGGACGGCCACGGCTATCTCAAGGTCGACGGCCAGTGGCGGGTGCCCGTCGTGTTCGACAATCTCATCGCATTGGGAAAGATGCCGCCGACGGTGGCGGTGTTCGTCGATCCTGGGCACGAGCAGGCGAAGGAGAAACCGCAGAGTCCGTGGAAAAATTCGAACCGGTCGCTCGAGTACGACTCGCTCGGTGACCGCTACGTCCGGTTTCTGCTCGAGGAGATCCTGCCCGAGGTGGCGAAGCGGCAGCCGCTCACGACCGACCCGGCGCTGCGGGCGATCTGCGGCGCGAGTTCGGGCGGCATCTGCTCGTTCACGAGTGCCTGGGAGCGGCCCGATCAATTCGGCCGGGTGCTCTCCTCGATCGGCAGCTTCACAGGAATCCGCGGTGGAAACGCCTATCCGTCGCTCCTCCGAAAGACCGAGCCCAAGCCGATCCGCGTCTACCTCGCCGACACGAGCGGCGACCTCGACAACCCGTTCGGCAGCTGGCCGCTCGCCAATAGGCAGATGGCGGCGGCTCTCGAGTTCATGGGTTACGACGTGCGGTTCGACTGGGCCGAGGGCTACGCCCACGACGCACACCACGCGAGCCGGGTCTTTCCCGACGCGCTCGAGTGGCTGTGGCGCGACGATCGGCATGTGCCCCCGCCGCCTGCGCGTCCCGATCTCCCCGGAGACATGTCGCTTCGCCGGCTCATCGTGCCGGGAGCCGGCTGGGAAGTCGTGGCCGACGACCTCGGCTTCGCCGACGCCCCCTGTGTCGACGCCGACGGCAATTTTTATTTTTGCGACATGAAGGCTCCGGCCGTCTACCGTGTCGCGGTCGCCGATGGCATGCGAACGACGATCGCCGCGGAGGCCGTGAGCGGCCTCGAGTGCGGCCCCGATGGCCGTCTCTACGGATGCAACGGGCCGAAGAAGCGGCTGATCGCGATCGATCCGGCCACGGGTCGGGTCGACGAGATCGCCACCGATCTCGCCCCCAACGATCTCGCAATCCTGCCCGATGGCACGATCTATGTCACCGAGACGGGCAAGCGGCAGGTGACGCGAATCGATCCCAAGACCGGAGCGAAGTCGGCCGCCGACGCCGGCATCACCGGGCCCAACGGAATCTCTCTGTCGAACGACTCCGGCACGCTCGCTGTGTCGGACTCCAAGGGGGGCCAGACGTGGATGTTTCGCGTGCGGGCCGACGGCACGCTCGACGCGAAGATGCCGACGATGGAGATGCGGCGGCCTATCGACCAAAAGGGAGAATTCAAGTTCAACGAGCCACCTCCGCTCCTTGCCGCGTCGGGCGGCGACGGGATGGCGGTCGATCGGGCGGGGCGCTGGTACGTGACGTCGGCTCTCGGCGTGCAGGTGTTCGATCCGACGGGCCGGCTCTGCGGAGTGCTGCCCAAACCCCGCCCCGACAAGCCGCTCACGAGCTGCGTTCTTGCCGGTCCGAAGCGTGACGAACTCCACGTCACGAACGGCGACACGGTCTACCGGCGGAAACTCGCCGTGGACTGACATCGATGGCCGGGGATAGAGGGGGGATTGGACGGCCGATGGCACTTGGCTGAGGCCTGCCCCACTCCGTCCTACCAGCGCCAGCCGATGCCGGCGTCGGAGAAGAAGGGGGCGGCGAATTCGCTCAGCCCCCAGCCCACGCGGAGTCCGATTTCGAGGTTCTTCGTGACCATGTAGTGGGTGCCTGGGCTGAAGAACGGCCGGTTGATGTTGAAGGGCAGCCCTTGCGGGAACGTGCCGAAGTATTCGGCGTGCACCTCGAAGCGTTCGGTGACCGGCATGCGCAGCACGACCGATGGCGCCCAGCGGCTGAACCAGTCGAACCGGCTCTCGGCGTAGGAATAGCGGATGGCGGAGTCGAGCCGGCAGGGGCGGGCGCCGTGGGTGGGGAGCCGCACGGGGAGTTCCCAGCCGGCGACATACGTCGCGACCGGCACGGTGCCGAGCAGTTTGCTCTTCATGGGCGTGACCGCTTCCATGATGAAGCAGCTCTCCGGGAGGAGCCCGTGCTGTTCGCTGACGGCCGCCTTGAAGCCGTAGAGGATGCCCGACTCGTAGAGCGTGCCGCCGTTGAGGGGTGTTTCACCAACCTCCACGCTCGTCACGATGTTGCCCTGTGTGCCCACCGAATAGTTCACGCCCAGCCGCCACTCGAACCACTCGGAGGCACCCATCCGCCAGATCAACTCCGGATAATTGTTGGTGGGCAGGCCGGTGATGTTGTCGATGAAGACGTACGACCCCTCCGTCAGCACCTCGCCCGGATCGACGCAGGCGGTGGCCGGCGTGAAGGCGTCGCGGTCGGTGTGCAGGTCGTCCCATTCCGCGGCGGCAGGCGATGCGAACCAGCACGCGAGCAGGCTCACGACGAGCAGAGGCGATCGGCGCAGACCGCGAAACGTGGAGTGTTCCCGGGCGTGCGTTTCCATGCCCGTTGGTTTCGACGTTACGGTGCCGAAAATCCGCCGTCCTCGCCTCAATCGGCAGCGCTTCCGCAGATCGCCCTGGCTTCCGGGGCGTGGCGGTGGGCGACGCCCCGGAAGCGACACCAGATCCAGAGCGAGCATCTGGCGGCAGCATCACGGGCGTCCGGATCTTCCGGATCGGCCCTGGCTCGCGGACAGGATGTCCGCAGCAACCGGAGGTTGCCAAGAGTCCGAAGGCCAAGGATGGTTTCGCACTCGTGCAGCAGCCTGAACGCGATCAGCCGGATGTCGTCGCCACACCCCCGGGCATTGCAGCGGAAACTTCTCCCCCGCCCGCGTGATCAGTTTTGCCCACGCAATCCGCGACGTGTCGTGCGAGCGACGCAGGCGACAGGCTGAAGCCTGTTCCACTTCGGAGGATCGCTAGCGGGCCGCGGTCGGCGTCCGGGCGATGCCGGGCTGCGCGAAAGCCTTTGCCGGCTGCGACGATTCGCAAGGGTAGAAGGCCGCCCAGACCGGATTGTGATCCGACACCTCGAGCGCCTGATCCAACGACAGGCCATATCGCGACTGCAGATCGAGCACACCCCAGGCGCCGAGATACTCGCTCGTGGCCGGCATCCCGAAGATGAGATTGTCGTAGGTCTTCGACCGACGGGTGTTGGTGGTCACGCCCGACACGGCAAAAGTGATGCCCGGAATCTGACGGATCCGACCGAACTGGGGCGGCCCGGCATTCAGGTCGCCGAGGAGAATGACGTCGTCCTCGTCGGGCCGGGCCGTGCGCATCGTGACAAAGACTTCAGCCAACGCGTCGACCTCCTGCGGCACCTCGTCGGGATCGGTGTGCGTGTCGACCAACCAGAAACTGAAGGCCTGCTCCGCCGGGTTGATGCGGGTGCGAAACCGGCAAAAAAGTGGCGGCCGATGGAGCCGGTCGCCGGGATTGGCCGCGGTGCCGATCGACGTCGCGTCCACCTCGATGCGGTTTGTGTCGTAGACGAACGCATACTGCTCCTTGCTGACGGTACGGCCGAGCCGTGGGCCGATGACGTAGTGGTAGCGGCTGCCGTCGGCGTTCACCGCGTTGACGAACGCCGGAATCACGCCGTCGGATTTCGCCCGCACTTCCTGGATGGCAACGATGTCAAAATTGCGCACGACCTGGGCGAGCACGTTGACCACCTGCTGCTTCGCGATCTTCGACTCGCCGAACACCTGGATGTTGAAGCTCGCGATCAGGACGGCGTCCCAGGGTTTGGCGGTCACCGCCGCCGCCTCGCGGAATGGCCCGACGCAGGCGAACAGCGCGACGACGGTCGCAGCGATCTTCCCGAGCAGGCTTGATGAAATGCGCCTCGCCACCCCGGCCCCTCCCTCGAGCGCGTCTGGAGCGCGGGGCAAGGCCCGCGAACAGATCCCCCCGGGGATCTCTAGACGTGACGGAACACCGTCCTCTGTATCGACCCGGGGTAGGGGGCTGGTTTGGCAATCCTGCCGGCCGCGTCAGGGCCCAATGGCCGCAAGAGCCTCGCGGGCGAGGCGGGCCAGCCGGGCATCTCCCTGCGCGGCCGCCTCCTGCAGCGCTTCGCGGGCCGCAGAAGCCGCAGGGCCAATTTTTCCCAATGCCCAAGCGGCCCGCTCCCGCACCGCACTGTCAGCCGATGAAGTGACGCAACCCGCCAGCACACCCACCGCCGGCGCCGCAGCCTGCCCAGATCGCCCGAGGAGCGTGATCGCCCAATAGGCCCCGAGCGGATCCGTGCCGCCCGCGGAGTCGGTGAGCTGGCCGATCGCAACGCTCGGGGGCGGACCGATGTCCTCGAGCGCCGCCACCGCCCACTCGCGCACGCGGTCGTCGCTGTCACCACAGGCCTTCACGAGCGGCACCACGGCCACCGTGGCCGCCGCCCCGGCCCGACAGAGCAGTTCGGCGGCCTCCGCGCGACGCCCGCCGTCCGCCGATGCGAGCTGCTCGATCAACGCCGACACATCACCACTGCTTGAATCGCCCATCGTGGCATCCTTTCACCGCTCTTCGAACTTGGCCAAGTGCATCCTGCCGGCGCCGCGGGATACCCCGCCTGTCTTCCAGCGGCGGTCGGTTTGACCTGCCCCCATGAATGACGCCATTTTTTAAGTTAGGTTGTTGCCCTCCAACAGACCAGCCCAGTGCGGTTGCCACAGCTCCGAGAGCCGGGGTCGGTACCACAGGGTGCTGTGAATGACCAAACGGCTGCCAGCAGGAGCCGGCCGACTTCGAACGGGACGTTCGCAAGCGTGCGAAGGCCAGGATGGCTTCGCCGGCGTACAGCGGCGCCTCCGCCAGGTCACGACAAAGCCGCACGGCCGCCGGACTCGGAGAAACTCCGCGCCGACGCCAGTAAAACGCTCTCCAGAGGAGGAAGCCGGACATTCGGACATCCGGGAGATTTTTTTTGGGGACGGCAGACGGGAACACACCGCTCACGAGCCGCTCATCGCCGCGGTGATGGTTGAGGAAGTGCCATTGACCGGGCTATCCTTTTAAAAACTCAGGAAATGCGTTCCAGTCAGCCATGACGCATCTGAGGTTCGTGAGAGGTCATTTGTGCGCCGAGCCTCAAAGAAAATTCTAAGCTGGTCCGCTGCCGGCTCATTTTTGACTTTTCATGCTGCGTTCCTCACTGTGGTGGCAACGTCGGCGGAACCCTCCGTCCCGCCTGAACTCCCCGCACGCCACCGGTTCAACCACCCCGGCGTGCTGAACTCCTTGTCCGATCTCGAGTTCGTACGGGACCGTATCCGTGCCGGCGCGCAGCCGTGGCTGGGTGCCTATGATCGGCTGAAGCGCGAACCAGTAGCCCAGGCTGGCTTTCAACCGCGGGCCAGCGAGGTCGTGTTCACCAATGTGCTTGCTCCGGATTTCGATCGCACCAGAACTACGGCCCAAAATCTTTCAGCACATGCCGCCTACGCGCATGCGTTGCGGTGGTTCATCGACGACGATCCGATCCACGCCGAAGCCGCGAGGAGAATTCTTCGGTCTTGGTCGGTGACGCTCCGGCGACACGAAGGCTCACCCAACGCCGCGCTTCAGGCTGCCTGGGTTGTACCAGTCTTCGTGCGTGCCGCCGAGATTCTGCGATCCTCAGATCGGCACTGGTCTCCGGACGATCAGGCCGGCTTCGCCCGTCTGATACGAGATGTTTTCCTGCCGCTCGTGATGAACGGAGCGCCGACAACCGCCGGCAATTGGGAACTCTCCTTCGTTGAGGCGATACTTTCGATCGCAGTCTTCACGGAGGACAGAGCGCTGTTCCACCGCGGGCTGACTTTGCTGCACTACCGCCTGAAAAATTATTTTTACGTCGCAGCCGATGGCCCGCATCCCGTGATGCCGGTTCCGCTCCAGGGCAGGGAGTATCCGAAATGGTCAGAGGATTTGTTCGTTCGATATCAGACTGAGGCGGGTAGGCGCGAATACTGGTATCTCACCTCGAGAGACCGATTTCACCCAGGCCAATGCCAGGAAACCGGCCGCGACCTGCTTCACGTACAGATGGGATCGCCGCCGCGGCCAACTCGCTGGAGATTGCCCGCACCCAGGGACTCGACCTGTTCGTGGCTTACGGCCCCCGTATTGCCGCCGGATTGGAGTTCAATGCCGCATTCTTGCTGGGCGGGCAGGTGCCTTCGGATCTGCACGGCGGCACCCTCAAGTGGACGGACAAGCGAGAGCCCGCCTGGGAAATCGCCACTCTTCGATTGCGGCAATCTGCTGGGCTGCAGTTGCCCCTCAGTTCACGCATCGTGGCGGAGCACCGCGACTCCCCGCCGCCCGCGAAACTGCATATGGCCTGGGAAACACTCACCCACGCCGACCTTCCGCCACGGCCGTAGTCGATCGTGAAGTTGATACACGTATGACCCCCTCCCAAAAATCCTGAGCCAGGTCTTGTGAGTGAATCCTCGTGTCCCTTGTGGGGCTTGAAAGGGTTCCCTGATCTTCGAGCATATGGTGGTGGAGATGGCGGAGCGGCCGAAAGCGGCAGGGCCCGGGCAGGCCCGCATCGTCCTTCGATCCCGCGCTGCCCGACCTGGCCTCGCCGGCGCTCGACGAGGCGACGATCCATCGGCTCTGTTGGTTTGCCATCGCCACCCAGTTTAACTGGCCGCCGGGCCGGGGCTCCCGCTACCGTGCTGCCACCGTCCGCGTCATCCGCCACGCGACGGTAGCCGGCCGGGCGAAGGGGGTGGTCCAGGCGTCGGCGATGCCCGCGCCCGCCGCCTTGAGCCGCAGCGAATACTGGCCGGCCAAGTTTGTGCCGCGGAGCCCCGAGATCGTGAACGTGCGATTGTCGGCCGTCGTGATGCGTGCCCCGTTGAGCGAGAGGGCACGGGTCGCTCTGAACAGCGTAAAGTCGTCGCGGGTCACGCCCGTCACGGCCCGGTTGAACGTGACCACGATCGTCGTGAGCGACCGCGACGTCGCGGCGGCGACCGCACGGAAACTCGCGATGAGCGGCGTCGTCGGTGCGGGCGCGGGAGACGGATGCGGCGTTTGGGGCCTCACAGGGGCCGGCGGCAGGCCATCCACGGGCATCACCCGGTAGTCGCCGCGGGCGGGATCGACGAGCACGGGACGAACCTTGTTGATCTGGTTGCGGGCCAGCACGTCTGTCGCGAGTGCGGGTTGCTCGATGCCGAGCGGATGGCTTGCGGAGCCGTTCCAGATGATGTTGCCGTAGATCTGCAGCCCCTCGTCTGCCCGGGCCGGCGTGGGCACGTTCGAGCCGGCCGGTGTCGTGCGGGAAGTGGCGATCGTGAATTGCTGCCACTGGCTCATGTAGCTGTCGGGATTGAGCACGACATTGTTGGCGATGGTCACGTTCTTGTTGGGGATCGCCACTTCGGCACCGACTACGTTGGTGCCCCAGCCGCCTTCCGCAAGAAAGGCCGTGCACTTCGCCCGGTCGCCGTCGCACGACCGTGAGCCGAAGACCACCTCGATCACGTGGCTGCGGGCGCCCACGCGATACAGCGTGTTGTTCGTCATGACGATGTTGCTACCGCCGTTCACGCCGATTCCCGCCCCCTGCGTGTCGTGGATCACGTTGTCTGTGAACGTGATGTCGGAAGCCTCGTACTGCAGCCACGGGGCCACCATGAACTCGAAGCCCGTGCCTTGGCCGGCCGTGAAGCCGCCGGTGCCGGCATCGTAGAACTCGTTGGCTTTGATCGTCAGTTGCGCGGAGCCTCCCTTGGCATACATGGCCCAATCGCCCGCGCGGTGAATCTTGCTGCTGACGACATGGCCGTATTGCACGGCGACGAAGTCGATGGCGTTGTCCCACGCGCCGGAGATGTCGCAGTTTTCGATATACACATGCTGGGACTGATTGACCTTGAGCGTCTCCTGCGGCACGGCATACGTGGCGATCGTGCCCGTGCCGCGAACGGTCGTGTTGCGCAGCAGAATCTGCGTGCATGCCTCGAAGTGGAGCACGTCGCCGCCGCCGGCCGAGATGTCGAGCCCGTCGAAATACAGGTGGTGGCAGCCAAAGACGTTGACCGTCGGCAGGCGGGCTGTGCCCGCGCCGTCGGCGGCGCGAACGATGATCGGGGCGGCAAACGTGCCGCGGCGGTTTTCCCAGTAGTTGGGAACGACCGCCTCGGAATAGGTGCCCGCGACGAGATTGATCCGTACACCTTGGGAAAGCGTGGTTCCGGCGGGCACGCGCTGCCACGCCTCGGAGAGCGTCCGCAGGGCCTGCGTCCGTGCTGCGCCGCCATTAGCGTCGTTGCCAGCGGCTGGATCGACCCAGATATCGGCCACGAAAGGGGAGCCGATGTCGAACGCCGGAAGCGGCGTATTCGCAGCGGCGCCAACGGTCATCGCCAGCCGGTTTTCGAGTTGCTCAAGTTCGGCCCGAACCGAACGGCGGCGGGATTTCGCGTCCATGGCAGGAAGGCTCCGCGGGAAAACCCCGCCATCTCCATTCGTCCTTCGCCCCTGCCCAATCATTATCCGAACCGTTTCACCGAAAGTCCAACATTTGAGCGCACGCCGACAGAAGTTGAGCGACACCTGACCGATGCCGCCGGTGAGTTCAAAGCCAATCCTGTTATGTACGGCATCTGCATTCCGGAAAGTAGGACAGCAATCGCCATAGCTTGTCGCGGCCGCCACGTTCCGCCCCCGGATTCTCACTCTGGAAGTGGAGCCGTTTAAGGGGGGCAGGTCAGTCTGCACCGACGAAAAAAATCCGGCCTTGAGCGTGGATAGGAAGTACCTCGGCACCTCCACGACCGGGCCGCATCCAGCCCGATCAGCTCCGGCTATTGCTCCTCATGATCCGCCCCGCCAGGCCGACGCTTGCCGAAGTGCCATTGGCCGACCTATCGTTGAGTGGCATCGGTGGAACGAGCGCGGGATGCGAGTCGGCGGGCGGGAAGTCGCGGTGGGATCGCAGAAAAAGCCCATCGCTGCAGGTAGGCAGTTTTTCCGCGGTTTGGCGGCGGGTGGAGGGGGGCACACCCTCGGTCGTAGACTCGACAGTGGTTGTTCGCCGAGCGTGCTGCGGCCGACAGGGCGTCGGGACACGTCGACTCCGAGGAACTCGTCCCATGCGACGCGAAGCCCGTGGTTGGATGATCGCGGTGGCCTGCGTCGTCGTCATCGTGAAGTCGGGCGTCAGCGCTGGTGATGAGCCGCTGCCTGTCGCCGCCCGCGCCGCCCTGGATCGGGCGATCGACGCCATGGCGGCGATCGCGACCGAGGGGGGCTGGGTGTGGCGGTACTCGCCCGACCTCGCGGAGCGGGCCGGCGAGTCGAGGGCCTCGCCGACGATGATCTGGGTACAGCCGCCTGGCACGCCTTCGGTTGGGATGGCGATCCTGCGGGCCCACGCCGTCACCGGTGATCCACGACACCTCGATATCGCACTCGCGGCAGCCGACGCGCTTGCCACCGGCCAACTCGCCTCGGGCGGCTGGGATTACTCGATCGACTTCGATCCCGAGCGGGCCAGGCGGGTTCTGCGGCGGACCGACATCGGCTCGCTCGCCTCCGACGAGGCGGGCCGTCGGTTCGATGTGACCACCTTCGACGACGACACCACGCAGGCGGCGATCCGTTTCCTGCTGGCGGCGGTCGATGCCAGTGCCGCGGCCGACGGCCCGCGGGAACGCCGCATCCGCGCCGCCTGCGATCACTCGCTCGCGAAGCTGCTCGAGGCGCAGCTCCCCTGCGGAGCCTGGCCACAGCGCTACGACGGCGTGTCCCGCGGGTTGGCCGAGCCGCCCCGACGGGCGACGATTCCAGCCGACTGGCCGCGGGAGTGGCGCAAGGACCGCTACGAGTTGCTCGCCACGCTCAACGACGACGTGCTGCTCGACTGCATCGAGACGCTTCGCGACGCCCATCGTTGTCGTGGCGACCGGGCCTTCATGACGGCGATCCGGCGGGCGGGCGACTTCCTCGTGGCGGCGCAGCTGCCCGAGCCGCAGCCCGGCTGGGCCCAGCAATACGACGAGCGGATGCAGCCGGCCTGGGCCCGGGCCTTCGAGCCGCCGGCTGTCGCGACGCGGGAGACGACCGGCGCGATCCGGGCGCTCGTGGCGGTCTTCGAGGCGACGGGAGACCGCCGCTTCCTCGAGCCGATTCCTCCAGTGTTGGCCTGGCTGGAGCGGTCACGGATCGGGACCGACCGGTGGCCGCGATTCCTGGAACTCGGCACGAACCGGCCGATCTACGGCGACCGTGACGGTCGGATCCACCACTCGCTCGACGCGATCAGCGAGGAGCGGCGCCGCGGCTACGGCTGGGAGGGCTCGTTCGGGGTCTCCACGGCGAGCAAGGCGTATCACAAGGCGCTCGAGTCGGCGCCGTCGGCTCGGGCCGCGTCCGGCCCGACGGCGGAGGAGCAGGCCGCCCGGGCCAGGTCGTTCGAGCCGCGGGTCCGCGAGGTGATCGCGGCGCTTGACGGCGACGGCCGCTGGGTATCGCGGGGCCGGTCGACGAAGAAATCGCAGGGGATCGAGTCCGCCGACCGGATCGAGACCGCGACCTTCATCGCCAACCTTGATCTGCTGACGGACTACCTGCAGGCGGCTCGGTGAAGACGACGGCCTGGCCGGTACACTCTTCGCCCATGCGAGTGGTCGTGTAGCGGGTGAGCCAGGCGGCGATGTCGATCGACGGCCGGGAGGTCGTGCCGCCGCCGCGGAAGCACCGGCATCGCTATCAAGGGGTGTTCGCCCCGAATCACAAGCTCAGGCCTGCCGTCACGGCCCTCGCCATCGCGAATGTCGGCAAGCGGCGCGATGCCGCGACTGATGGGCGTGCGGTCGGCGGACATGCGGCACGCCGAGATGCCACCGGCGACTGCTGCGACTCGTGCGACAAACCACTCTCCCACGACACCTCGCGACGCCAAAGGCCAGACTCATGGCGCGGGTGGGGGAGGAGTTTCCACTTGCGTGCCCCACCTGCGGCGGCGACATCCGGCTCATCGCGTTCATCACTGATCCGGGCCCGATCCGGAAGATCTTCACGCACCTCGGCGAACCGCTCGAGCCTCCGACAGTCTCTCCCGCCCGCGGCCCGCCCACCGACTGGGGAGAGCTCGTGCAGGTCCATGACGACCGGGCAATCTTTCAGGGACGGATAGACGAGCTGCCTGTGATCGACATCCACAGCCTCTGACCGGCGCCGGACGCGAGGCGTCGAAGCCCAGGGATCGGCCGACTGGGACGCGGTCTGCGCAGACGCCAGAAAAACGCCACCGAAGCAGGTGCGGGGCCTTTCGAGACACCCGCTCCGGACGCCCGGGCCGCTCCTCCCGAGGCTCACGAGTCGCTCATCAGCCGAAAGACCGGTGCGGAGGTGCCATTGACCGGACTATCCTTCGGGCACCCTGCCAATCGCTTACCGCTGTCCGGCTAAGGAGGCACGGCCGGAGCGGTCGCCCAGATCGGGCGGTGCAATGGAAATCCGAA
>Ga0114973_10000853_pt1 | contig 22937 bp, 22 predicted proteins | sample M_140807_MF_Meta_FD_87025 | JGI IMG/M metagenome (GOLD analysis project Ga0114973, IMG submission 87025) | Freshwater microbial communities from Lake Montjoie, Canada to study carbon cycling - M_140807_MF_MetaG | ecosystem: Environmental > Aquatic > Freshwater > Lake | place: Lake Montjoie...
TAACTAGAAAATAAAAAGCCTGGTGATCCTGCCTGTGGTCCGGTTAATCCATTAAATGTAAACACGTTAGGACCAGTTGGACCAGTTGAACCAGTAAAACCGGTTGGTCCTGTGAAACCGGTAAAACCTGTTGCTCCTGTGAAACCCGTTGGTCCTGTTGGTCCTGTACGACCGGTTGGTCCTGTGAAACCGGTAAAACCTGTTGGACCCGTGAAACCTGTGAAACCTGTGAGACCGGTTGGTCCTGTGAAACCAGTGAAACCTTGAGGACCTGTTGGACCTGTTGGACCCGTGAAACCTGTGAAGCCTGTTGGTCCTGTGAAACCAGTGAAACCGGTTTGTCCTGTGAAACCCGTGAAACCAGTTGGTCCACTAAACCCTGTGAAACCTTGAGGACCTGTAGGTCCTGTGAAACCAGTTGGTCCACTAAACCCTGTGAAACCTTGAGGACCTGTAGGTCCTGTGAATCCGGTTGGTCCTGTGAAACCAGTGAAACCGGTGAAACCGGTAAAACCTGTGAATCCGGTTGGTCCTGTGAAACCAGTGAAACCAGTTGGTCCTGTGAAACCAGTGAAACCAGTTGATCCTGTGAAACCTGTGAAACCTGTTGAACCTGTGAAACCTGTTGATCCCGTGAAACCGGTGAAACCGGTTGGTCCAGTAAATCCGGTGAAACCAGTGAAACCTGTTGGTCCTGTATAACCAGTGAAACCTTGAGGACCTGTTAGACCAGTAGCACCAGTATTGAATGCTTTACCATCTAATCCTTGAGGACCTGTTACACCCGTATAACCAGTTGTACCGGTGAAACCATTGTATCCTTGAGGACCAGTAGCACCAGTACTCGTTGATTTACCATCTAAACCTTGAGGGCCTGTTGGACCTGTGAAACCAGTAAAACCAGTTGGTCCAGTGAAACCAGTTTGGCCTGTAGGACCTGTAGGACCTGTTGGTCCTGTACGACCAGTTGGTCCTGTATAACCAGTGAAACCTTGAGGGCCTGTTGGACCTGTGAAACCAGTAAAACCAGTTGGTCCAGTGAAACCAGTTTGGCCTGTAGGACCTGTACGACCAGTTGGTCCTGTATAACCAGTTGGTCCTGTATAACCAGTGAAACCTTGAGGACCTGTTGGACCTGTTGGTCCTGTACGACCAGTTGGTCCCGTGAAACCAGTAAAACCAGTTGGTCCCGTGAAACCAGTGAAACCAGTTGATCCTGTGAAACCAGTGAAGCCTGTAGGACCTGTACATCCACCTATAATAGCTCCAATAACTATTAAATTACCATTTATTTCAACGTTATTTTTTATATTTAATTCACTTTCAATAACTATTCTAGAATTAGGCTCGCCAACTTGATTTGTAACAATTAAATTATCTGTTGTAGTTACATTATTTCTTATTATATTATTATTAGCAGCACGGTTAATACCACCAAATCTTCTAAAAGACATTTATATAAATAATATATATTTGATTTTGTTATATAAAACATACAACAAATTCAAAAAACAAACTTTTACAATTTTGAAAAAGAATTATTTTTTTATTATCAGTTGAATCAATATATATTGAGAAAAAAAATATAAGCAAATTAGATTATATTTTTTTTTAAAACAAAAATATTTAGATATTATAATGGGGTATAATATTGAAGTATCTTTTAATGCTTTGAAACAAAATATCACTGAAACACAAGAGCTTATTATCAGCATAGCAGTAGAAAATGGATGTAATTATTATTACAATGATTTTGAATTTGAAAATAATCTTTGTTATAACAGAAATCACTGTGTAATTACATTAAGTTTTCAAAGTCATGTTTATAACATAGATTACATTGTTAAATTTCTTAAAATAATTAAAAATATAAAAGGAATCTATGTTGAGTCTATTTATGATAATGATACAAACAATATTTTATTTGCCTCCAAATTTTATCTAACACAAATGATGGATAAACATATTGCTAAAATGTATAAGCTCAGTAAAAGGGAGAGAAGTTTGTCAGAAGATGACACACTTATAATAAATACAATGCAGAAACAAAATCACAAAGAGAATCCAAATGTCAATAAATTAAAATGTTCTTCTTGAGTGTCCGTTATGTCTGCGCATTCTAAGCGTTTTTCTAGATGATTGTATATGCGATGATGGATGTGATCTATGCTTATTCTTTCTATAAACTTTATAAGTTATATGCGATTTTGGTTTTTTATGTCTTCTATGCTTACGTGTTTTAGTGTCATTCATGATCAATGGAAATATTATTTCTTCACCATGTTCGGGACTTGATATATGTGTATAAATATTTTCAGCCGTCGCATTATCATTTTCAAAGCGCACCTTTTTTTTATGTTTTTCAAAAGAATCTTTTAACAAATTAAATTTATTGTTGTTATGGATAGTAGATTTAGGTAAGTCTTCTATTTCTATTATTTTGTATTCATTGGTTGGATGATTACTTAAAAAATCATTGTACAATCTTTCATCCAACATACTACTTTCACTGGGTATATTCAATAATTCCGCTAATTCATCATTGTTCATTTTCATATTCAAATGTCCTTTTGTTCCGTTTTCATCAATGTCTAAAGAAATATTGGCCTTTTCCCCATCATAATCAGCATCCCAATTAAGCTCATTAATATAATTTTTATTGTTATTATGAATAAGTGTTTTTGTAACTCCTTTAGTTTTAATAAATGTATTTAACATATGTTTATATAGAAAATATATATTATTTTTTTATAAATATATATTTAATGGATCTAACTTTTACAGAATTAGATACTTATTATGATGAATTAAATAATGCTACCAATACATTAGATGATACATTTTATAATGATAACAATGTTAACAATACTAACAATACTAATAACATAATAGTGTCAAAGAAACAACCATATAATCCTTTAAAAAATCAAACACAAAAATATAATTCAAGAAAAAAACAAATATCTTATGATGATATTTTGTCTTCTATGAATACTGTTGTAATTGATGGAAAATTGGAATTTATTAGTAATGATAAATTGCAAAATATTGTAGAAAAACAACCACAACAAAAAAGGGTGACATTTAGTGGTTTACAACCACAAGCACAACCACAACCACAAAATAATTATCAATCACAAATTAATAAAAGCAGTTATATTTATAATAAATTTTTTAAGGATTATAAGGAACCATCCCAACATCAAAATGAAGAACCACAAATACCTTTAACCAAAAAAGAATTGATTAAACAACTAATTATCAATAAAGTAAATGCAATCAATGAGAGAAATAGAATCGCAGAAATTAAATCTACAAAATTACTGTTTAATAACAATAACAACCGAAATATAATAATCAATTCTAGAAATATTCCAAATTTAAATGGTGCAAATGGAATGAACCATTTATTTAATTTCAAATAATTTATATATTTGCATTAAATACTTAAATAAATAGACATATGAAATATATCCGGCTTTAGCTCAGTTGGCAGAGCGGTTGACTGTAGATGTAAAATATTGAAATCAATAGGTCACTGGTTCAAATCCAGTAAGCCGGATATAATTGAATATTAGATAATATGTATATATTTTTGTTTATATACATATTTTAACGTAGTTAACATATTTATACCTTTGTATCCACATTAATATCCATATCTGAAAAATCAGAGTCTGAATTTTTTCTGTTGTAATAACTTTGATTTTCAAATGCATCTTTATAATCTATAAAATTACCTTCTACTTCATTTTTATTATCGCGGTTCATGTTTTTTTCACTGTTACCAACATCAAATAAACTGATAATGGTTCTTAAACGTGATTTTTTTGGTATAGTATCCTTATGACAAACCATACCTTTCTCTATTTTATCGTAAATATTTTTGGATAAATTAATATTTTCATTTATAAGTTCATTTGTTATTTTGAAATTTTTAATACTTAAGTCATCTAAATTTTTCTTGATTTTCTTTAATTCTCTATATCTCTTTTCATTACTCTTTTCCTTTTCTTTGATTTTATCTAGTTGTGCTTTAATTTTAACATCCATATCGTCTTTCTTATAAGGATTCATAATACTAATTACAAACTCATTCAATTCTTTTGGGTCTTTTGTATTTAAAAATGTATCCATTAAAAATGTGCTTCCAAATAATCCAATAATATAGTTTCGTACCCAATATTTCTTCTTTATCTCGGCGTTTTCCATTTCTTTAATGAACATTTCATCAATAATAGAAAAGGCTGATTTTAATATCAATATTTCTTTTACATAATCATTTTTAACTTCATATAATGACCTTATTTTTTGTTGTAAACTTTTTATTTTACTATTGTCATCATCAAGTTTCATATTCATCATTTTTGCTGATAACACCGCTTTCAAATAATTTAAGTGGTTTTTGGTTTCTTTCAAATTGTTGATTTTCCGTTTTTTATAGTCTTCTATTTTTTTAATTATTAAAAAAACATTTGTATTATAAATAATTGGATACATTGTTCTTATGATTTTAGGTATTACAAATTGGTTTGTTTCTTTGATTTCACCTATTTTCTTTTCAACATCTGATATTTTTTCACTAATTACTTGTTCTATGGATTGATTATTTTTTGCAATTGTATTTGGAAATAATAATGATGTTCCTGATAAAAATTCAATAGATGTTTGTAATTTGTCATATTGATGTGATGATGTTTTATGTGCTTCCGATGCGGCATCCAATTTGAAATAATTGACTAAAGCAAGTAAAAATGCAATGACACCATTTACAGATGCAATAAAATAAGATCCCCAACTGAAATCTTTTATCAAGGCAGATAATACTGTTGCAGAGGTTGATAATACGATAGAAGGCATCATTAGTTTATTTAACTCTCCTTCACAGTATGCTTTTGATTCCATGTAAATCAATTTTTGTCCTTTCAAATAGCTAGCCAAAATATCCAAAGAACTTGAATATTTGTGGTTTTCTTCAAAATAAGTATCCTTGATATCATCTTCAACTTCTTTAAACGTGTATTTATCAACGGTTAATTTAACTTCTTTTTGCTTTTTTTTTGGTAATGTTGGTTTTATAGTGTTTCCTGATGGGTCTGTTGGGTTTCCTGATGGGTCTGTTTTTGTATTTTCGTCTACTTCATTAAGAAATACATGTTCGTCTTCATTTTCATGTTCATTATACGATCCATGTAAAATCAATTCGTCCAATAGATCATAATTTTCATTTTGTTCTACATTTTGATGTTGATCATCGTCAAAACTATAAACTAATGCTGACGATGAAGCGCTGAATTGCAACTCTTTGATGTTTTTATTATTTGCTATTTTACTATAATCAGAATCAACACTATTTTTTTCTTCGTTATCTGATGACATTGTTTTAAAATAAATTATTATTATATTATTTTATTTTATTTTAGAAAATTAAAATAATATGTGGTAATAGTATATAATTATGACAACTACACGTAAAAATACGGGTCGCGGTTCCGCCACTCGTGGTTGGAAAACAGAAAAACCTGGTTTTCATCAAAGAACTGTTATGATGAAGAAGTGTGGAAAAAAGTGTTTTTTAGGGCCTAATAAATCCTTCCCAATATGCAAAAAAAATACTTGCAAGGTTAGTTCTAAAGGTGTTTATTCTGCATACATTAGAGCACGTCAATATAGGACAAAAAGTAGAAAATATATGAATATTTCTAAAAAAGCAAATAGAATGCTTATTAAAATGGGGGCTAAACGATAAATGAAAATTATAAAATATTATTACAATTAAATCTACTTTCATATTGTTTGGCATTTGATACATAAGGTGGATTATAAACAACATAATTTTGATAATTATTAATACCACATGTACTATTACCAAATAATTCACCACATGGATCAGTTGTATAGAGCGTAAAGTAAGGATTGGCTGCAAGATATGCGGTGTTTGCTTGTGTTAGCGGTATAATTGTAGTTGGTGATACACCACTACTATTACTTGCAATAACTTTTATACCATTTAAATCTAATTTAGTTAACAAATTAATACTTAAATTAGTTTTATTATAATTATATGAATTGCATTTATTGTATAAATAATTAGATTTTCTTAATAATATTAAGTCACTTTGTTTAACTACTTTATTTGCAGGTTTGCATAGGCTCACGTTACAATAAGTATTTTTAGCTTTTTTATTTAAAATGTAATCACCTGCATTTTGTACAGGTTTAATTACCCCAAAAGCTGCTCTACCTGGACTTGTTGGAAAGAATCTTGTTGGCAAAGTTAAAGCCATTTACTAATATAACCCTTTATTATTTCTTTGCCTTTTCTTTACCTTTTAAAAAAAGGTAAAACCAAAAATGTTGTTCAAATCTTTTTATTAATATTTTATAAAAATAGGTAAACCATTTTGCGCAACTTTTTTGAAAAGTTGCTTAGATGTCATATGCAATATTTAATAATATAGAAAAACTAAAATCCATATAATTCAAATCAACAATACGTCCAAATTCATCTAATAATTGTATCTGTAAATTTTGTATAGTTACCGGACCAAAATATTCTCTCTTTAAGACAACAACATTTAAATTATTTTGAAGTAAAAGACTGTAAAGTGATGTGTTTAGAGGAAAACGTCCTAAAATACTTTTATTTAATAAGGATGAATTAAATGCTGTATAAAAAAGACCATTGTTATTGTTGTTATTAAAATCCTCAACGACTAAATAAAAATATCTGGGTCCTGAAATATCTAAGATTGCTTCTGAAACATAATTCAAATTGCCAGTGTAAATACCATTTCTAAATCCCATAATCCATCCAAATTTTAACGTAAGTGGTGTCTTTCTATCATCGTTACCAAATCTATCCGCTTGAAAATTTAATTCAAGTTTATCTATAGCACCAACTGGTGTACTTGGATTTAATCCAACCATCATTTGTCCGGAACCACCAAAAGCTGTACCTATGTTTACAGCAAATACAACATATTTAAAATTACCGCCTAAATTGGTTAATTGAGTATTAATATTTAATGCAAGAGACGCTGTAGTGTAATTACCACTAGCTATTACTAATACTTCACTTTCATCGTTTACTGTTATTGTAAAATAATTATTTTGATATTGATTAGATATAACATAATATGATGTAGGCATCTCAATTGACGATAATTGCATAGATACAACATTTTCTATAACCATTGGTAATTGAATATTGTAGTTTGTAGCCGCCGAATTATAATAATTTTCCCTAAATCGTGAGTCAATTGTTACTGTTCTTGTTATTATTCGTTTTCTTAAAGGATTTAGTATACCTCTAACAAATGTTGCATCAGGCGGATGACCATCAGGAGTTCGTACTTGCACCATATGGTCGTCGTAACTAAGGAGTTCTGTTCTTGGTAATACTTCTCTTGTATGTAGTGGTTTATTATTTGTGAAAGCTTGTTTAGATACAATCGTCATTTCATTGTCATTACTATTATTATTGTTAATGTGGTCGCTTAGTATATTTTTAGCTTTAATTAAAAAAGAAATTATTTTTAATTTATTTTCTTCGTTTATATTTCTGTTTTTAATAATGTTATCTATTATTTTTGTTTCTTTCACATCAATCATATTTTTATCATATTTTTCAGGTAATTCAAACATATCCCTTAATTCATTTATATTATAATTATTAATTGTCAAATCAAAATTCATGTATAATATATATTAAGTATATATATATTTAAGCTAAATTTAAAGAATTTTCATATTTTATTATATAAAATGGATAACATTTTAAATAATAATTATTTTAGTAAATCGTTATTTCAGATACAAAATCAACAAGGACCTCAAGGTCCGCCTGGAGCCAACGGTGGTACAGGTATACCTGGCCCTGGTTCTAATTATACAATAGACTATTCCAATTTTGGTTTGACTGAATGGAAAAAAATAACTGCGCCAGCAGGTATAGACGGAACTTTTATTTTGATTGCAATGTCGTCAATCGGTAATCTTCAAATTGCAGTTTCTAACAAATCTAGTACGTCACCAATTAATTATAATAGTTATGTATCAAATAATTATGGATATAATGGTACATGGAATGTAACAAACTTACCAGTATCTGATTGGTGTGGTCTCGCGGTGTCAACAGATGGAACACTTGAAGTTGCAACTGATTCAATAATTGCAAATAGCGGAAGATACAGTATTCTTAGCTCTGTTAATGGTTTTAATAATAATAATTATTTAGAGATTCAAAATCCAGAAGGTTCTTCTGTAGTAAGTCCTGCAATATCAGCAAATGGTGCATATATTGCTATAGCACAAGGAAATGGCATGTTTTTCTCTTTTACACAACCACGAGAATTTCTTTTAAATGAACAAATTTTTAATGAACCTACGTCATCATATCCTATAGCTATTGCAGTATCATTAGATATTATACTAACAGACGGACCTGGTAGTTATGTATCCACGAGAGGTAATTATCCACAATGTCAAACAGTACTTCCAAAAGTAGGAAAGTTTTTATATTATTCAATTAATGGTAGTGTAAATTGGATTAAAAGTGCGGACATACTTCCTAATAATTCACAATACTGGGCTTCTCTAGCAATGTCAGGAAGCGGTCAATATCAAACAGCAACATCTATGTCAGTAACCACTGGTAATATTTTTATATCAAATAATAGCGGTGTAAATTGGAATATAGTTTCAACACCGCAAGAAAATTGGAGTTGTGTTTCAGTATCGATTAGTGGTCAATATCAAGTAGCAGGAACAAAAAATGGTGGGTTGTATTTTTCTACCGATTATGGACAAACCTGGCAGATGTCGCCAACTGCACCTATTGGTAATTGGACTTCAGTTGCTGTATCATCTTCTGGACAATATATAAGTGGAATATCAAACTACAATATATACACAAGTAGCATATCTACGTTGGTAGGTTCAACAGGAGTACAAGGACCGCAAGGACCACAAGGACCACAAGGGGTTATTGGACCTCAAGGGAATCCAGGGACTGCAGTAAATACTGGAGCTACTGGGGCAAAAGGTCCTACTGGTCCACAAGGGGTAAGTGGGCCTCAAGGTAATCCAGGAATTGCAACTTTAACAGGTGCTACTGGGGCAAAAGGTCCTACTGGTCCACAGGGGGATAGCGGTCCACAAGGTAATCCAGGAAGTGCAACTTTAACAGGTGCTACTGGAGAAATTGGTTTTACTGGTCCACAAGGGGAAAGAGGTCCACAAGGGTTTAGAGGTGCACAAGGGTTTATTGGTCCACAAGGTGATACAGGGAGTATAGGAGAAACTGGACCTGTAGGTTTTACTGGTTTAAAAGGATCTACTGGTCCCACTGGAACTCAAGGACGCCCAGGAACTCCAGGTTTTTTTCCAGATGGTATAAATCCATCAGATTATATCTATTGGAGTGGTAGTAGTTGGGTAGTAGGAGATGCGAACGTTCGTATTGGTGCAGTTGCTGGTGTAGATACTCAAGGCAATTACGCAGTTGCAATCGGTAATTATGCAGGTAATAATAATCAAGGTATTTATTCAGTTGCAATCGGTTATTATGCCGGTAAGGACAATCAACTAGATAGTGCAATTGCAATCGGTCAAATGGCTGGTACTACTTTTCAAGGAAATACTTCAATTGCAATAGGTAAAAGTGCAGGTAATAATAATCAAGGAAATGCTTCAATTGCAATTGGGAATAAAGCAGGTCAAGAGTTTCAACTGAGTAATTCAGTTGCAATCGGTAATTATGCAGCTACTAATGATCAAGGAGATAATAGCGTTGCAATCGGTGTTTTTGCTGGTAAAATTTCTCAACATGGTGGTGCAATTGCGATTGGTCAAAATGCAGGTAATAATAATCAAGGAACTACTTCAATTGCAATCGGTTATCAATCAGGAAATAGTGATCAAGATGATTTTGCAATTGCAATTGGTCGCAATGCTGGTAATAATACTCAAGGACAATATACAGTTGCAATTGGTGATTTTGCAGGTCAATTATTACAAAGTAATAATTCAATTGGAATTGGACGTTTAGCAGGAAGAATTTATCAAGGAGTTAATTCAGTTGCAATAGGTCAAAGTGCAGGAAGAAATTATCAAGGCGACTATTCAATTGCTATTGGTCGTAGTGCAGGTTTTACTGGTCAAGGAAGTTATACACTTGCCATTGGTAGTAACGCAGGTAATAATACTCAAGGAGTTAATTCAGTTGCAATGGGTAATTATGCTGGTAATCTTTTTCAAGGAGTTAATGCTGTTGCGATCGGTATTAATGCTGGTAAAAGTATCCAAGGAACTGGTGCAGTTGCAATTGGGAATAGTGCAGGTGTAAGTAGTCAAGGATATAATGCGGTTGCATTTGGTACTTATTCAGGTAATCAAAATCAAGGAACTATGTCAATAGCGATTGGCAATAAAGCAGGTTACATAGATCAAGGACCTAACTCTGTCGCTATTGGATATTATGCTGGTGGATCAACAGGTCAAGCACCCTATAGTATTGTTTTAAATGCATCTTCTAGGAAAGACGTAAATGCAGGTACTACTGGGTTTTTTGTAAATCCAATTCGTTCTGGAACGGGTGATGTAACAGGTGGAAATTCAGGAGCTAATTATATACTAAGTTACAATACTACTACTAGTGAACTCACTTATTCCACCAGTGTAAATGCTTGGAACTTGTTTTTAACAGGAGCCGTCGCTGCAACAGGTGGTATCGGTAATGTAAATAATACAAATAACAATGTCTATTGTAATAATGTTTACGCATTAAGTGCCGTTTACGCTAATAATGTTGCATTAACAAGTGATTATCGTATTAAAGAAGATGTAAAATTACTAGATGATAAATTCCAAGTAGATTATTTAAAGCCTGTAACTTACGTGAATAAACAAACCAAGAAACAAGATATTGGTCTAATTGCTCATGAATTGCAAGAAATTTATCCAGAATTAGTGAGTGGAGTAAAAGATGGGGTTGATACACAAACCATCAACTATATTGGATTGATACCAATATTGATTAATGAAATTAAAAATATGAAAAAAGAAATCAAAACAAACAAAGAAGAAATTCACCTTTTAAAACAACTTTTAGAAAATCCACCTTTGGAAAAGGTGGAGCCAAATCCATAATTTTTGGTTTTACCTTTTTCTAAAAGGTAAAATAAAAATAATATAATATTTATAATTATATTATATTCTATGACTGATTTTAAAAAAACTATTTTGGTCACAGGCGGATCTGGGTTAGTTGGTAATGCAATTAAATACATAGCTGATAAGCATGAAAACGAATATAACGATTATAATTTTATTTTTATTTCTTCAAAACAATATGATTTAACTATTATGGAGAGAACAAAAGAAATGTTTGAAAAATATCGTCCAAATTATGTAATTCATTTGGCAGCATGTGTCGGCGGATTATTTAAAAATATGAATAACAAAGTAGAAATGTTAGAAAAGAATTTAATGATCAACTACAATGTTGTGAAATGTTCTCATGATTATAAAGTTGAAAAACTTATCGCATGCTTATCTACTTGTATTTTTCCAGATAATATTAAAACATATCCCATTAGTGAAGATATGCTACACGATGGACCGCCGCATTATTCTAATGATGCATATGCTTATGCAAAAAGAATGTTAGAAATTCATTGTCGTTCGTACAGAGAAAATTATGGAGACAATTTTACTTGCATTATTCCAACTAATATTTACGGACCTCATGATAATTTTGATTTAGAAAATGGGCATGTTTTACCTGCTTTAGTGCATAAGTGTTTTTTAGCAAAGCAAAATAATGAAAATTTTGTTATTCGCGGTTCAGGAAAACCACTGAGGCAATTCATTTTCTCTCGTGATTTAGCAAAAATAATCATGATTATCTTTAAAAAAAAAATTAAAGAAAATATTATTATTTCTGTTCCTGAAGAAAACGAAATTAGTATAGGCGAAGTTGGCCAATTGATAGCAGAAAATTTTGATTACAAGGAAAGAGTAGCTTTTGATACTAATTATAGTGATGGTCAATATAAAAAAACAGTTGGGATACAAAAATTAAAAGAAATAGTGGGAGATAATTTTCATTTTACCAGCATAAAAGATGGAATTGAAATAACAGTTGATTGGTTTTTGAAAAATAAATAAAAAAAGACCAATTACGGTCCTTTTTATATTTTTTATATTTTTGTTTGTCTTCTTTTGAAAAAGGTAAAACCAAAATTTGTTTGTGAGTTTTTGCGCAACTTTTCCAAAAGTTGTTTGGCTCCACCTTTTCCAAAAGTTGTTTGGCTCCACCTTTTCAAAAGGTGGATATGAAATCACCACGTAATTCATAAAGATCATGAATTAGTTTGTAATTTAGCATTTCTAGTTGTCTCACATATTCCATATCTATTTCTTTTTTTTTTGTATATGAAATTAGACTGCTGCAATTAACATAATCAAAAACGTTATTATCATTGCAACCGAATTCTTCCAGTAATTCACGCTCAAATTGATCTTCAAGTTCTTGAGGTAAGTTAATTGCATTAACTTCATTTTTTTCTTCTTCAAACTCAAACACATTGGAGATACTATTATTATCATAAAGATCATTCAAATTGATTCTCTCTTTGCGCTCTCCAGGAGTGTGTTTTTTTCCTTTGTTTTCAAAACAAACCCAAAACCAAGGGTCATTGTAAACAATTCTTGCCTCTTTATTTAGATCTTTTACACGTTCTTGAAAATGAGTTACTGTAATATTGTCATTCCAAAAATCAAAATGTACGAATGCAGAATTATAGGTCTTCCCATTTTTTCCCATTTTTTCTACAAAATCAATATGTTTTACTTTACCTAGACCCTGGAATTCAATTGTTTCCATCATATATTCTTTGGTAACGTTGCCAAAGACGTGAGGAATGTAAAGACTCATAGTGTTGGATTGATTCATTTTTGAAATTTTAAAGATACTGGTAAATTGTTTTATTTACTTTTCATAAATAGTAAATAAAATATTTCATTTTTTTTTGATACATATATGTTTAATAATTTTACATTATTTTTTTATCAGTTTCATCATTATGGAAATAATAATTTATCTATAGTGCTTCTAACACAAAATAAACGATGCATAATAATACCTGTTATAAACAATAATATTAAAATATAAATAAAACTATATTTTGGAATAAATAAATGAATGATAAATGCTGCTACAATTGTAAGTATAACATCCACGACTGCAACATTGAATATCCTATAAGAATGAGCTCCTTCACCAGCTTTACCAAATATATCTTTGTACTTACACAGCATTATAATATTATTTGATATTTTATTTTTACATCAAAAAAATGTAATCTCCAATTTTGATATCAAATAAATAAAATTGAAATACTTTTTATTTGATATAATAACAATAGTAAATAACAACTAATAACAATCAACAATAAACTAACTGAAATTTATAACTATATCTTAAACTAAATCAACAATAATCAACAATAATCAACAATGACAACTAACATGTGCGAAACCGAATGCCCAATCTGCATGGAAATCATTAATTTATGTAAAAATTGTGCTACAACTGAATGCGGGCACAAATTTCATTCAAATTGCTTGATGAAAAGTATTGCATTCAATGGATTTGGATGTCCATATTGTCGTTTTGAAATGGTTGAAGAAATTGTTGATAGTGAAGATGATGACGATGAGGCTGATGATGAGGCTGACGATGAGGCTGATGATGAGGCTGACGATGAGGCTGATGATGATGATGAAGATGATGATGATGATGAAGATGATAATGGTGACAATCCAGATGAACCATTACCTTCTTTTGAATTAATTCAAAAAAAATTTATTGAAAAGGGAATTACATATGAAAGTTTGGTGAAGACGATTATGTTTAATTCATTGATTTATCACAGAAATGAAAATATTGACGATTACCAAAAATGCAATACATTTATGGAAGAATTATTCTTTGATATAGTTTCAAAATACAATCCTGAAGAAGAATCAGTTATCAAACAAGAAAACAAGGAGTTCAACTTCTACTTCTTACAAGACGAATATAGTCAAAGAAAATATCAAAGCGTCATGAAAACATCATTAGAAAAATTTCTTGATTTAGATGATGATAATATTTTCAATGATAGCTTCTTGTTGGATACCGCCACCACCGACTTTTTGAACAATAGGTTTATGGAAGTCGTCTAAATCCACCTTTGTGAAAGGTGGAGCCAAAACCCGTAATTTTCGGTTTTACCTTTTTCTAAAAAAGGTAAATTTGCACCACTTTTTGAAAATTTGTATTTTATAAAAACTTGTAACTTAAATAAATAAAAAGTTGTTTTCAACTTTTTTAATGTAATCATTTTATATGAGAAAATACACTTTTAAAAAATCCACCTTTTCAAAAATGCAGTACAAAAAGTTTGGCTCCACCTTTCCCAAAGGTGGAAAAACAATTAAAAAATCCACCTTTTCAAAAATGCAGTACAAAAAGTTTGGCTCCACCTTTTTGAAAGGTGGAAAAGGTGGAAATAAAATTGAAAACTTTTTTCATGATTCTAGTAAATCTAAATACAACGATAAAATTGCGAAAATGACTGGTGGTAATAATAATCTACGTTACAATGAACAATTTATTGAGCTAATGGAAAAATTGGCCAATATCATGTTAAAGCAAGGTGAGCCATTTAGAGCACGGGCTTATCAAAAAGCCCAAGAAACTCTTATGTCATATCCTGATGATATTACCGGCGTTGACCAATTAAAGGGTAAACCTGCCATTGGTTCAACTATTTTAGAAAAATTGAATGAATATGTAAATACTGGAACTTTAAAAATATTAGAGAGAGAAAAAAACAATCCTGTAAATATTCTAGGGGAAATTTATGGTGTTGGACCAAAAAAAGCAAAGGAACTGGTTGAAAAAGGAATTGTAAATATTGAACAACTTCGTGAGCGTCAAGATGAAGTTTTGAATGACATTCAAAAAGTTGGATTAAAATATTACGAAGATATTTTAGAGCGTATTCCTCGTAGTGAAATTGAAGAATATAAAAAAATATTTGAAAAGGATTTTGACAAGGTTGCATCGGTGAATGCAAATAATGAGTCGCATATGGAGATTGTAGGTAGTTATCGTCGGGGTGCCCAAAGTTCGGGTGATATTGATGTTATTATCACTTCCAAATCACCAAAGATGTTTATTGATTTTATTGATGAATTGATAAAAGAAAATATTATATTACATGTTCTTTCAAGAGGGTCAACAAAGTGTTTGGTTGTTGCAAGAATCCCTTCATCTAATGTGGCACGTCGCGTAGATTTCTTGTACACAAGTCCAGAAGAATTTCCGTTTTCAATATTGTATTTTACTGGTTCAAAAATATTTAATACTGTTATGCGTCACGAAGCACTACAAAAAGGTTTAACTATGAATGAACATGGTTTGTATAAAATGGAGGGCAAGAAAAAGGGTGAAAAGGTAGATGCTGTGTTTAAAGATGAGAAAGACATATTTGGTTATTTGGGCTTAGTCTACAAAACTCCGGTGGAAAGAGTGGATGGACGAGCTGTTGTAGTCGTTGATGCTGATGCTGCTGATACTGCTGCTGATGCTATTACATTGAGTATTCCTATTACAAATAGTTCTACTTCAAAAACAGTCAAGAAAAAGGTAAATGTTACTGGTACAAAAATTAAAGCTCGCACTTCTAAAAAACTTCAAAAGGATGACGATGTAAAAAATGTAAAAATTGTTGATGAAGAAATGGATAGTAACACAAGTAGTATTGGCGTTGACAAGGATAGTAATACGTTTATTCTTTTGAATGATTTTAAGAAAAATGGCATAAGTGTTTTATCTAATTTGACAGAACAAACATTAACAGAAATGGTCATGATGGCCAATGAAGTTTATAGAAATAAAAATCCTATTATTAGTGATAATCAATTTGATATTTTGGAAGATTTTATTAGAAATAAATTTCCTGATAATAAAGTAATCAAATTAATTGGCGCACCCATTCCTGTTGGTAAAAATAAAGCTACGCTACCTTATGAAATGTGGTCAATGGACAAAATAAAACCTGATACAAAGGCTCTTGAAAATTGGAAGGCCAAATTTCCTGGACCTTATGTGCTATCTTGTAAATTAGATGGTGTAAGTGGATTATATACAACTGAAGGCGAAGAGCCTAAATTGTATACACGTGGTGACGGTAAAGTAGGACAAGACATTAGTCATTTTATTCCATATTTACGTTTGCCTTCTAAAAAAAAGGGTGAGAAGGGCTTTGTAATTCGTGGTGAATTTATTATTCCTAAGATGATTTTTGAAAATAAATATAAAAAAGATTTTGCGAATCCAAGAAATTTGGTTTCAGGTATTGTCAATCAAAAAACAATAGATGAAAAAAGTAAAGATGTACATTTTGTTGCATATGAAGTGATTGTTCCTACTATGAAACCGAGTGATCAATTTGAATATTTGAAATCATTGGATATTGAAATTGTTTTGTTTGACAAGGTGGGTGGCATTGAATTAACAAATGAATTATTATCAAATACGTTAGTTGATTGGCGAAAGAATTATGTATATGAAATTGATGGTGTCATCGTTGTTGACGATAAAATATATCCTAGAAGGTCTGGTAATCCTGAACAAGCATTTGCTTTTAAAATGGTTTTATCCGACCAAGTCGCAGAATCTAAAGTTGTAGATGTTATATGGTCGCCAAGTAAAGATGGTTATTTAAAACCACGTATTCAAATTGAACCAGTTATTTTGGGAGGTGTACGTATTGAATACGCGACAGGCTTCAATGGTGCTTTTATAAAAGATAATAATATTGGTATTGGAGCTGTAGTTGAAATTATTCGTAGCGGTGATGTTATTCCTTACATTAGAAAAGTTGTTGTTGGTGCAGAAGAAGCCAAAATGCCTTCTGTTCCTTACAAATGGAATAATACTCATGTTGACATTATGTTAGAGGATTTGTTATCAGATGAAACAGTAAAAGAAAAAAATATTACAGGATTTTTCAGAGGAATTGGTGTAGAAGGTTTAAGCAGTGGAAACATTACAAGAATTATTAAAGCTGGTTATGATTCAGTTCCAAAAATACTTACTATGAGTATAGATCAATTGAAGAATGTGGAAGGTTTTCAATTGAAAACGGCAACCAAAATTCATGATGGTATCAAAGAAAAAATAGCTGCTGCTTCTTTGGTTACATTAATGTCAGCCACTAATATTTTCAGTAGAGGTTTCAGTGAAAAGAAAATAGAATTAATTATGGATGCTTATCCTGATGTATTTGCTTCTAATATAGCTGATACTGAAAAGATAAAGAAGATTGCTGAGATAAAAGGTATGGCTACGAAGACTGCAATGGCTTTTGTAGCGAAAATTGATGATTTTGAAGATTTCCTTATGGAGACTGATATGTATTACAAATTATTTGAGTTTCAGGACGCACATAAGAATAAGGGGGTGATAATGGCGAGTGTTAATAAGGAGCATCCATTGTATGGAAAAACAATTGTCATTACTGGTTTTCGTAATAAAGAATTAGAAGAAAAATTGAATAGCATTGGTGCTAAGATTGGAACAAGTGTAAGTAAAAATACATATTTAGTTATAGCAAAAGATAAAGATGATGAGACTGGTAAAGTATTAGAAGCAAAAAAATTGGGTGTAAATGTTGTATCACTTGCCGAATTCCTTCCACTTTTCAAAAAAGTGGAGCAAAACAATTAAGATAAAATTTTGGCTCAACCTTTCTTAAAGGTTCATTTGGCTCAACCTTTTCAAAAGGTTGATTTGGCCTACACCTTTTCTAAAGGTGTAAGGTTCCCTTTATAAATATTATTGTAAAATTTAACAAACGTTTTTTCTATTTTAAAATCAGGCTCCATCAATTTTGAAAACGTTTTATCATAAAGAATACTATGATTATCATTTTCATTTAATAATTGTGCATTCTTTTTACGCCATTCACTGAATGCTTTGGATATTTTGAATTGTACAATGTTTAAAAATCGTATGAAATTTTCTCTCGTTACAATTGACCAAGTTGGATTTTGGGATTGATTGTTGTTTTGTTGGTTGTGATTATTTTTACTATAAACATAAATTGTATTTTTATTTTCTTTGAAAGATGCGATAGGAATCATCTCACTTTGTCCATTGTTATCATAAATACTTCTAGAAAGTATTTGGTTTACTGTATCAACAAAGCTGTTATGAAATAAGAATTCAATATCGCTTTGTTCTACAGTTATGATTTCTGTAATATTTTCAAAAAGTAAGGTTGGACAATTCGTAGATCTTGTAATATTATTTAAATATTCAATAATATCAATCTTTTGTTTTTTTTTTGTGACATATTTGCTCAAATCTGCAATTTTGTTTTCCAATCTATTGCATTTCAATGATAATTGCATAACTATTTGATATAATTTTTTTGAAGAAATAGAATCATCTAACGAGTCATCCATTTCATAATCGTTATGATGCTGTTTTTTTGTCTGGTGTGTTATTTCACATAAAATTAAATGTTTCTCTAGATTCATTCTAGTTTTGTAACTTTTTCCACAGTATATACAACACATTGCAGAGTGTTTAATTTTATTTTTTTCATCTGTTTGCATTTAGTTGTAATATTTTATTTGTAGTAACTATCTTTGTTCATATTATAAAATTTTCAATTTTTTTAATAATTATTATATTATTTAATAGCATTATATATATAAATAATGATATTAGGTAGAACAGGAATTATATTTAATGGAAATACTTATAATCCATTTGCTGTAGAACCGTATGGTTATAGATGCAGAGGATGTAATAAAGGTTTGAATGGTAATACACCGGCAAATCAATATCAAAAACAAAAAATCATACAAAATACGGTGCGTGTTTATGCATCTTTATACACTATGAATTTAGGCTCATTAAGTTCTTATGTAAATAAACCAGTTGATGTATATCGTGTAGGTTGGAATCAACAAAGTGATAGAGCATATCCTAGTGTTCAAAAAGGGAGTGTAAAAACGGGTTTTTACAATTCTTTGAATGGTCGTCATCATTCTTTTACTTCTAGTCGTCCAGGAACTCAAACCCCAGGGGGAGTAGGTTGTGATATTAAACATAATTCATATGATAGATTTTTAAATAAATTAAAAGGGAAAAATGTATTGCGACGTGGTGTTATCCCACCAACATTTGGGCTACCTCAAATACCTTTTAACCCAGCATTTCCTGTTTATGGAGGTAAGCAATTTAAGACTTCCATCGTTGCCGACTGCAATTGTCCTTTGGACGAAAATGTTGCTGTAAGTGATGCTAAATTGTATAAAAATCCTTATTTCCAAGAGGATATTAACGACGTTGTATTTAAATACGAAGTTGGTATGTTTGTATACGCATTCAATGATATTTTGAACACTAGAGTAAGAGCGGAAATTATTCAAGATTTAGGAAATGATACCTTTATAATAAAGTTTGACGATGGAACAACCAAAACTATAACAATTGCCGAACTTTGGCAAAATTACCCATGTAATTGCAATGAAATTACATTTAATTCATCTTTGGATGTTTTAGCAAATGGTCTGGATTCTGTATGTTTTCTTCCAAATTACTGTGCTATCAAAAATATTTAGTTGCTAGAAAGTATTTGAATTAGAATTAAAATATTTGTATTATTTATAATCAATGCCATACAGACCATCTGTCTCTATTAAAATGGATGTTAGTTCCGGTTCACAATCAAATATTTATAGACAAGCAATGATTGCCAATTTAGTAAAAACACAACAAGCTCAACAAAGAAATGCACCATCTGCTTTAAATAGTTCAATGATTAGTCGCGTTCATAATGTAAGACCTGGCTGTGGTTCTTGTGGTAAATAAATCCATCCACCTTTTAGAAAGGTGGAGCCAAACTTTTGCACCACTTTTTTGAAAAGTGGTAAGGTGGAGCCAAATATCAACCTTTTAGAAAGGTAAAGTTTTTTGGTTTTACCTTTTTCTAAAAGGTAAATTTGCAAAATAATATCAATAATTATAGTTAAAATATTGCTATTATTATATTAATGTCATCCTTAATTTTTAATAATAGCAACAATGCTTATTTTAGTAATGTAAAAGCATATCCGTCTAGTAGTTTACATAAAAGTAATAATTTTAAAACACTTGGCGATACAGCTGTTTTACCCTATAATATTTCATACGATAATTGTAAAAACACGCTGTGTTATACACACAGTAAAGGTACCTTTATTTACCAACCACACACTGCTTATGGTATGGTAGGTAGAACATCGGCTGGTTATTTATCTCAAAGAAGACGGCTCTAATCCACCTTTTTCCACCTTTTTCCACCTTTTTCCACCTTTTTCCACCTTTTTCCACCTTTGGAAAAGGTGGAGCCAAAACCCATAATTTTTGGTTTTACCTTTTTCTAAAAGGTAAAGTTTTTGGTTTTACCTTTTTCTAAAAGGTAAAGTTTTTGGTTTTACCTTTTTCTAAAAGGTAAAAGTAGTAAATTAGTAGTATATATATTATAATAATTATATGAGATATACATGCCCATTATGCGCCTTAAATCCCCGTTCTCATTCTCTAATAGAGGTTGCAGAAAAAAATAATACTTTGTATTATTATACGTGTCCTTCAAAAGCAGAATTATATTTTGATCTAAAAATATTATTGAAATTAATTATCAGCATAAAACAGTAGATGAAATTATTATTTGATTTGACATAAAATAATAATAATATTTATATATGAATAAATATTATTTTTATACTACATTAATTTTTTCATTCATTGTACAAATTTTTAGTGGATTAATAGATGTAGCTACTCTTTTTATAAAAGTTGATCCTGCATATGATATTATAAAACAATTATTGGCATTAGAAGTATTTGTACAATTAATACAAGGTTCGTTTTATTTATGGTTAGTTTGTAATTACAAGGAAATACACAATGTCACACCAAAAAGATATATTGATTGGGTTATAACAACACCGTTGATGTTAATTTCATTAATTATATATTTGATTTATTTAAAATATAAAGAATCTGGTCTTGATACATCAAAACTAGAATTATTTAATTTATTACGTGAAAATTCTAGCACAATATCCTACGTAATATATCTAGATTGGTTAATGTTAATTTTTGGTTATTTAGGTGAAGCTAAAATAATTAATACAATAACTGGTGTTATTTTAGGATTTATTCCATTTTTGATATATTTTTATGTAATATATGTAAATTATGTGCGTAAAACAACAACCGGATGGAAATTATGCTTGTACTTTTTCTTTTTCTGGTCACTCTATGGAGTATCAGCTCTTCTACCTTATTACATCAAAAATACATTTTATAATATACTGGATTTATTTGCAAAAAATTTCTTTGGTTTATTTTTGAGTTATGTTATACTATCAAAAAGCAACCTATTATAAAGTAAAAGGATGGTTTCGTTCAATGTGTCTCACATGTGGATGGATGAATAGATAAAAACTATCCCAATCAGCATTTATCATTAACGTAATTGCTGCTATTTTAAATAATATATTTGTTTTTAAATCTAATATAACTCCTTTTTTATCAGCTGGTCTAAACAATATAAAAATCAAAATAGCAATTAAAATAGTAAATAGAAAATCCAAAAATTTTTTTATTTTACTATTTCTTAGCATTTTTTCTTTGTGGTATTCATTTTCTTTTGCATTTTCCATAGTTGTGTCATTTGAAATTATTTTTTTATGATAAGATATTATTATACCAAAAAATATAGATGAAAACCTCAGGAAAAATAAAAAATATATTAAAGTATCAAATAATGTCATTTGTAATTCTATAATATATTATATAAATATAAATATTATATTTATATACATGAGTTTTTCAAATATTTTTAACAACAATTTAGTTGAAACACCTGTTAATGTTGCTTATCAATTTAATACGCATAGTGAATTTATTAAAAATATGAAGATGCCGGTTTTCTCTCCTGTTTGTATTTTTTGTTCTTCTAATGATTCAATTTCATTAAATCAAGATGGATCTTTTAGACAATGTAGAAAATGCAATAAACAATTCAAATCCACCTTTTCCACCTTTGGGAAAGGTGGAGCCAAATCTTAATCCACCTTTGGGTAAACTTTTTTTGGTTCCACCTTTTTTACACCTTTTAACATTTCAAACGCCCATTTTATTATAGGTAAAAATACGAAAAAGCGTAAAACTAATATAGTAGGTTTATTTATAACTATATTTTATATATAATGTCAGATTCACTTAATGATATGATGATTTCAGAAATGAGTAACATGACTAAAATAAACAATGGACTACTTAAAACTATTAATTCATTTTTTGCAACTATTTCAAATGAAACGATTAGAAGATATTACAATACCGATGGAGAAACCATGTTTGAACCACTTCAAAAAGACTTAAATAACTTTAGGGTTGTAATTCCGGATAATTTAGAAAGAATTCGTAAATTGAAGCAGAAAGATGGACTAAATACCGAACAAATTAAAAAGTTAAATGAAATTGAAACATTAGCAGATGACGGTTTAAAAATACTAGATAATACACAAAATATTATTAAAAATATAATGGAAGAAAGGTTAAACAATGCAATTATGGGACCAACACTAGAAGATCTTGCACGTGCAACAATAATGGAATATAAAATTCCACCAGAAGATTATATGCAAAGTGCAGTTCTACATAAATCATATGGTGGATTTCGCAACAGGAAAAATAAAACAAATAATAAGAAATATGCAAAAAAGACAACATATAAAGGGACAAAAAAACGTGTATCCAAGAAAAATAAGACACGAAAAATCAAGAAGAATTATTTATAAGTTCTCGTATA